>PPYF01024688.1_pt1 | contig 58028 bp, 73 predicted proteins | sample 1559871 | NCBI WGS metagenome assembly PPYF01 (sample SAMN08240021, study PRJNA423297) | Human gut metagenome, whole genome shotgun sequencing project.
TTCATCAGAAGAAAGGTCATTCAGTTTCCCTTCTTCCCGATAGATCGCCTGAATCTGTTTCATCAGAAGAAATGCATTGTTCATATGGGAGCGGGTCAGTATCATGAAAATCCACTCTGACAACTTCCTGGCTTTCCGGTGCACGATAGCTGCGTCCAGTTGACGCTGGCAAATCCACACAACCTTTCTGACGCAGCCTTTTTACCCAGTTGTAAAAAGTTCCCGGTTTGATGTTGTGTTCCACACACCATTGATGATCTGTCAATCCACTTTGACGGCATTCCATGATGAGATGGTATTGTTCTTCGGCAGGTATTCTTTTGCTTCTCATGAGCATACCTCCATAAATCGGATAGAGTAAAATGCTCGCATCTATCATTTCTAGCAAGAGAAGATAAAGTGAAATGCTTGCATTTTCTAATGATTATTATGGATTCATTTTTAGGGCAACACAATCCGTCGAATTATTTTGCGCTTACGTTATAAAATCATCTTTCTGTAAACACCGCTATTTCTTCCATATTTTTTATCATGCCATTGATACGACGATAAATAAATATTCTCCCATTTCGCCTCACAACGTTCACAAAGATTCATTGGATAACTTCGTTTTTAAATTTTACTATATTGCACTTTATCATTTCAGGAATTTTTTTCAAAATCATTTTGTCCAAATCACCATCTCCTCCTATGGCTTTTAAGCCATAATATTCGATGTTTGGATCTTGAAGATGTGCAAATATGTCCCGATTCTGTAATAATCTTTCTTTACCTCAGGGAAATACAACATCCTCATTTTATTGACTAAAAAAACAATATATGTATAGTTCTTCATCAAAAATTTCTATGTTCTTTGAACTATACACATATGTTTTTCCATTTTCTTTAAATTTTACCAAATATTGACTGAGACATATTGTCAATACTCTGTAATCCAAATCTAGATACATATAATAACGGAAACTTATCCCCACTTACAATCCCCCACGCATAGTTATAGGTTATGCCATCTGGTTACCCTTGTAGCTTTACATCCATACACATATCGCACTCAATAGATATTTATAATGATTACACATTACCCAAACGGATTATCCCTTACAATCCAGTATCCAAAAAAGAATACTCATCTGCTGCATCAATATAACATTCTTCAGCTTGTGGTTTTATTTTATCGATTTCTAACATAAACTGTTTAATCATATCATACACTTCATTCATTCTTATACCTTTATTACTATACTTAACAAGTGTTCTTCTCAAAATTTTTTTCCATACAATCGTCGGTATAGGAGTTGCAATTAAGGATAGTGGTGATGTTGCATTTTCTAAAATTGTTTGCATGAAAGGCGGTAATTTTTCAATATCAATGATTTTTTCACTACTAATTTTATCATATCCCTCCCCTTCCAAGCTCTCTTTGTCATTCCTATATCTCACACTGTCATATGGTATAAATCCAGAAAATTTTCCATTGCTAGTTGTAATAAGACCTTCCGTTGTAATGAGAAGATCATTGTCCATAATACTTCTAGTATCATCTATCACAACAATTGTGCTTTCTTCTTTTTTTGCAATAGTATCATCCCTTATTTTTCTATTAAAATAATTCTCAAAATCACTATTTCCAGCTAGCAGAAACATCGCTTTTTCATTAGGTTTTACAATATTTCCCTCATATCCTTCTGATATTTTAATCAAGCGTTTCTTTAATGTATTGGCTCTTTCTTGAGTTTCATACTCCAGCCCCAAAAGTCGGTGAGAAAAAATTTTTCTACAAGAAATTTTTTCATTACTTTTTCCTTCTGCCCTAGCTTTGTATTTCCGTTCATATTTTTTAGCAGGATCAGAAAGCCCCTGAGCAATACAAAAATCTCTTAATCTAGTTTCTAGTTTTGCAAGTTCTCCCATATCATTACATTTTTTCACAGAAACCATAATCTGTTCATTAAGTTCTTTGAAGAAATCGTATACGAAATCTCTAAATGTAATTTCTAATAAAAATTTACGCACTTTTCCCTCTTCCTCCTCACTCAAATTTGTTAGATTAGCAATGTTTTGCATATATTCTTTCTTTAATGCAATATTACTATTAAGAGTTAACTCCAACATTTCTCCATTAATAATAAATGAAGATTCTTCCACCGCTGCATATATTTCATTCAAAATATCAAAAAATGTATCAATTACCATATCATCACTTAGATTCATATAAAATCGTTTCTTTTTTCTATTATTCGCAAGTACATCCTGCAGTTCATTAAGTCGACGCTGACGCATCACGGCATTATCTAGGAAATATGTATCAGAGTAATCCTTTGCTTTGTCCGGTGTCTGAAAAAGACGATTATACTTTATCGTATATTTCTCAATAAATTCATTCAAAGCAATATGATATCTGCTTTCCAACAACTGTTGTTGTTTTTCGTAAAAATTCCTTTCCATTTTAACAATATCATAAACTCCATCATACGGAAACGGATAAAGATAATCTGGCACCATTCTGGTTGTTAGCAGTTCATAGTTTGAATATGCCGCATCCGCATTCTTTTTATATACATAATCGCTAACATATATATTGCTTAAAATCTGAGCATTCAATATAATATTATAATCTTCATTTACTAAGCGGCGCAAAATTAAAGATGCATTTGTCATATCTCCTTTTTTTAAATATGCCATAGCACATAATTGCATTATATCCATCATTCCCTCTGAATTTTGCGCCGCTATTTCAAGAAGTTCATCTATTCTTTTCGCATCCTTTGCACAGTCCAGCAAATCAATATATTCCAATGCACAGGCAGCTGCAATCTGATCTATTCGTAACATGTTCTTATCATTAAGTTTAAAAAACGTCTCATAATGTTTACACGCATAGTCTTTATACTTATTCCTTGTTACTTCTGTAAAACTTTTTGTTTGTGAAATCTTGGCTGCTGTATTTCCAAATTGATACCAAAATGGTGCATATTGCTTGAATTTATCTTTAATCGAATCAAGTCGTTCATATTTTCTCACAAGATTGTTATCCATAAGAATTCGGTTATATTGCTCAATCTGAATTTCCGTAAGTCGGTACTCATCTGGAAATTGGTATTCTTCTGCTAATCGCCATGCTGCATCAAAAAGTTCTCTCCTTAAACCATTAAGTTGTTCAATTGCTGAACGATCCAATCTCCATCTAGCCCGTTCTCTATCAAAAGCTGCTTCCGCTTTGATATTACGATAATTCATATATCCTATACCAACCTGTGTAGCAAGAGATACAGCCATAGTTTTCCAATTTCCTCCTGCTACTAACAATCCAAATTGCGGAACAGCCGACCACAAAGCATTTTGCAATTTATGCTGATATTCTCTGTCTATGAATTGTCTCTCGCCTTCTGAAATCCTAAAAAAAGTAACTGTGTCTAATATCTGTTTTATAATATTAAGAAGCGCCTCATCTTTTGGCATTTTTTCTAAATTCAGATTGTTAAGAACTGTATCGTATTCTTGTTCTAATATATTAATATCATTATAATTGACAATTTGTGACACAGATACAGTACAAAGATTTAGTGCATAAGCAGCTCTTTCTTTTTCTTCTTCTGTATACTCTTTCCTTTCTCTATTTACGAGCTGCTCTAATGTATTTAAAAAAACTTCTGCATATTTTTTCTTATCTATCATATCTAATCTCCTTTATTTTCACATGTTCATATTTAAAACAATTGGCACGTGATCTGATATGGTTTTTCTATGACATTCCACATCATTTTGTAAGTACTTATTTAAAGTATCTACCCTATCTGGCAAAAGATTTATTCCATCAAATCTCTGCTCATCATATGAAAAATGATCATAATTATTAGCATATTTACTTACTGAGTAAGCATCATTGTCCTCTTCCATTTTTTCTTGACTGTTTGTTCCTTTTTCTTGCACATTTACACGTTTTAATGTCGTTAACTGTTCCTGTACTGTTTTAATTCTCCTGATACATTGTTCTTCTTTTACTTCTATAATTTCATCTACATATGGCCATGATGCCATACTACTCTCTAAATTAAGATTATAATCTCCTAAAATAAATGTATATGCAGGCATATTATTTCCATATCTTTTATCTGCTTCTTTTACATAAATACTTTTTACTACAGTATCCAGTTCATTTTTGCGCATTATCACATCTCCTAAATTCTCACTCGTACTATCACGCTTTTTCGAATACATGATATGAATATTAATCAACCTTATTTCTAAAAATGTATGAATTGGATGGAATCGACCGTAATACGGATTTCTAACCAAAGCATGTTGACCTTTCGTTCTATCTACTCGATACTGATTATAAATTCTAGGATAATATGTTCTTTTCCCATTTACAGTTACACTTTTCGCAAGTTCAATGCGATCTGTATTCCATAAAAAAGCATATCCTTCTGCTGCTTGTATTGATGTTGACTGAGGACTTTCCCAACTTCCATTCCAATTCCGCCCAAGCCTACTAAGAAGCATATTCATTGCTGTCTTACTAAAAATTTCTTGAAGCGCAATAATATCAAACTGTTCTGTTCTAATAATCTCCGCTATTTTATTTAAGTCTTTACTTATTTCTTTGTCAGACCGATATGCCTGAAACTTATACATGTTAAATGAACCAATTCTGTATATCACCCTTTTCCTCTCCCTTCTCATCAAACTATCAATCATTACGTCTGATATAACTCAAGCATTTTTTATCTCTTACCAGTCATCTCTATAAACATTAACCCAAAGCAAAGTCATATTTAACTTTTGAATTTCTCAATATTACAAAATATAATCTTGTCTTTTTCTAATTTCTAAAATCTTCTTTTTCCACTTTATCTCATATCCAATCTTCAAACCGATATACCTCATTTACCTTCTCTTCTGCCATGCTATTAGCCTGTGCCTGATGGACTACAATAGCCCCTACTCCAATAACGATGATTTGATAATTTTCTTTCAATAAATAACCCATGGTGCCTATAATTTAATCTCAAGCGCTAATAGTACCTTTTCAACTCATCCGTTCCATTATTTCATTCCCGTGATCCTTAAGCCATTTCCTATGCTTCTTATAATCCGGCATCATCTGCTCCACCTGTTTCCAAAATGCTTTGGAATGATTCATTTCTATCAAATGACACAATTCATGTATCACCACATAATCTACCACTTCATCTGGCGCCAACATCAATAAACAATTAAAATTCAGATTCCCTTTGCTGCTGCAACTTCCCCATCTGGTTTTCTGATTTCGAATTGTAATTCGCCCATACTGAACATTCATCAAACCGGCATAATGCTTTACTTTCACTGAAATGACCTTTAAAGCAAGATCAGCTAATTTATGAATCTCTGTCATAGATAGTTTTTCGATGGTTTTCAGTTCCTTTCGTCTTTCTTCAACTTTTTCCAATCTATTTCCACTCTTTCCAAACTTCCGGCTGATATCCAACTGTTGCCTGTTTCCCATTCCTTACAATTGGCGTCAATAAAACTTTCTGATTCTCTAACACCTTCTCATCTTTATCTTCATCTGCAATGTACTGAATCATTGCCAGTGCATCTTTGTCCTTACATTTAGGATTCAGCATTTTTTCCAATCCGCCTACTGCCTGTTTGATACTATTATATTCTCCCTTACTAAGTCCCTTTTCTTTCATATCAACAAATTGATACTTAATATTTCGTTCCTTAAAATAGCGCATTGCTTTTTTTGTATCAAAGCATTTATTAGTTCCAAATATTTGAATATTCATAATTTCAATCCTCTCTTTTCTACAATAATTTATAAATGATAAAGATTACCAGAGCTAAAACCATACTTGTTAAAGTTCCCAATAAGTATTTATTTCTGAACTCTGACTCTTTAAGATCATTTGTTCTAGCCCAAGTTTTTATTGTAATAATAATTGCTACTGCTGGAAAATTGTCAAAATACGCGAAAATTACAGTCAAAATTCTTTCCATAATTCCAATCATAGATCCAATATCAAATATACCCATCTCCTCGCTCTCTGGATATATATCTTGCAGCAACTTATTAATTAAAATTGAACAAGGCATCAACAGCATAAGACCGACAAACACTACTTTTAAGACTACATAATAATCGTCAATATAACAGCTGAATGTCACAAATCGAAGGAGCAGACATATCATTCCGATATGCAATGCCTGATCGGCCAAAAACACTAACGTTTGCTTATTCTTTCGATTAAAATAACAAGTTCCGGTATCAATCAATATATGTGTTACCCATAATACAGCAATCATAGCAGTTGCATATACAGCCCCCATAATAAAGTATAAAACAACAAACGGTGCTATGTATAACAGCGAATGCAGCATCAGATACTTCCAGTTTACCCATGAGTGTTTTCCACATTTCTTACATCCCCCGCAAGCCGAGCTCTTTTTCGCATTTTTGCACCGTGCAACTTTTGTTGTCTGCATATAAAAATCACCTAACAAATGCAAAACTATCAAGAGTAAATAATTTACCATATATCCTCCCCAAGCAATTCAAATATCGCTTTATCCATTGTTCTACTTTCTTTTATCTTTCCCGAAGAAATATATCTATCGATATTTTGACGTGTTGTATTCATAATTCGGGCAATCTCTGTCGCCATTCCAAATGCCCAGAATTCATCCATACAAAACGTTACTTCTTTATTCTCTTTCTTCATATAGTGCTCCCTGTTTTCAAAAGCAAAAGCATACTCTACGTTTAAGATCATATTTTCTCTATATTTGTCTTTCCCCTTATTTTTCTGCCCTTGTTCTATCAAAATCTGCCTGCTTTCCAATATGAATTCATAAAATTTTTTATCTTCTTCCCGATAGACAAGCGGTAACATAATATCTGCAACAAGTTCTATGAGCTGCGCAGTCTGTGATTGACTTGTTTTCACCTGCATATCTGAGGAACACAAAACATTTAAATATTTGTCATATAAAGATTTTGTATGAAAACATATCGCATTATTTTTTTGTTTGCCAATTGAAACAATTGCAGCCCTTGCCAGATAATATGCTTCTCCATCAAATGCAGCCGATGTCCATTCTTCCACATCATACTTTATTTCTCCATACCCTATTCCACATCTTATTTTAATTGGATAAATCAAAATCTGTAGTTTTCGAATATATACAAATGCCGATTGCAGATCTAAAAATAATCCTTGGAATTCATCTCCCGCACTAGATACCACTTCTTTTTTTATGCTATCGCGATATATACCATTTAGATAATCGATACAATTCATTAACATCTGTTGCACTTCATATCGCTCACTATATTTTCGTGATTCTATCACATCAAACATAACAGCAGCATATCTCATACAAATCACCCCTTTTTCTACGTAAATCATATCGCATTTACAGCACAAAAGCAACTGATTTTAATTGCTTTTTTAAATAGCAATCTTTTTTCATTGCTTTTTAAATTTGCAACTCTATTATAATGCTTTTACAGAATCAAAAAAGACAAATTCAAAACACACCACTCAAGTATATCTGAATCTGTCTCTTTCTTTTTCAAACTTTCACCACATAGACCTTCTAATTTTTTACAACAAATTCTGTCCCACTAACTGATAAACAAACTCATTCGCCGGTTCTTTCTTTATCTTCTCCGGTGTATCAAGCTGAACAATTTTCCCTTGATCCATCACAAGCACCCTGTCACCAAGTTTCATCGCTTCTCTGATATCATGCGTAATAAAAACAATCGTAATACCAAGTTTACGATGAAGTTTTAAAATTTCGTCCTGCATTGCCTGTTTGGTAATTTCGTCCAAAGCTCCAAAAGGCTCGTCCATCAGCATAATTCTTGCATTTGCTGCAAGAGCACGTGCAATCCCAACTCTTTGCTGCTGTCCTCCTGACAGTTCAGAAGGGTATCTTGAGAGCATCGATTGATCCAGCCCTACTGTCTCAATCAATCTGCACGCCAATTCATGATTTGTCTTTTTATCTTTCTTTCCACTAATTACCGGAACATACGTTATATTCTTTTCCACTGTCATATGAGGGAAAAGCCCCTTATTTTGAATCACATAGCCAATCTTTCTCCGAAGCTCAATGATGTTCTCTTCGCCAATATCTTTTCCACCAATATAAACTTTCCCTTTTTCCGGACAATTCAAACCATTGATCATTTTTAACATCGTAGTCTTTCCGCAGCCAGAACGTCCGATTACCGTTAAAAACTCACCTTCCGGAATAGAAATAGAAAAATCATCTAATACCGTATGCTCTCCAAAGCTTTTTGTTACATGTTCCAGTCTTATCATTTCCATAGTTCTACTCCTCGATCAGTCCTTTTTTGATAAGGAAATCTTTTGCAACAACCGCTTCATCTTTTCCATCTACTTCCACCTGATAATTCAATTCCGCCATCTCCTGATCAGATAAAATTCCGTTCATCAACATAAGCGTTTTCTCTAAATCAGGATATTTTTCTAATGTCTCTTCTCTTACAACTGTAGAACAAAAATAGTTCACTTGATATCCTTTGTCATCTTCAAGTACTACTATATTATCTTTAGAAATCTGAGCATCTGTCGTAAATCCATTCGTCACCTGAATGTCATCATTTTCCATTGCTTTATATTTCAATCCGATATCAATATCTTTTACATTTTTAAATTCCAATCCATACGTTTTGCACACACCCGGAAAACCATCTTCTCTTTCAATATAGTCCGGATTTCCTCCAAACACCAGATCTTTTGAAACTTTCGCAAGATCAGAACAGTTCTTTAACTGATATTTATCTGCAACCTTTTTGCTAACTGCAAGAGCATATGTGTTATTAAATCCGTAAAGTCCAAGCCATGTCATTTGAAACTTTTCCTGATATTCTTTCTGTAATTTTTCAAGAATTTCGTCATCTGACACCTCGCCTGCCTGATTTCCCAGTACCATTACCCAGCCACTTGAAGTATATTCCGGATACAGATCAAACTCACCTTTTTCCATTGCCGGATGAATATTACTCGTTCCTCCTCCAATTCCTTTTGTCACTTCAACTTTATAATCCGTTTTGTTTTCAATCAATTGCTTTAACATTTCCCCTAAAATATACTGCTCTGTCATCGGTTTAGTAGCAATTTTTATCGTTCCTGTTGTCCCCTTTCCTGTTTCTTTTTTTTCACTTCCACATCCTGCTGCCGAAACTGTCATCACTACAACTAACAGACATGCAGCCACTTTTTTTAATATTCTCATTTTACATTTTTCTCCTTCTTTTAATATATTTTTCTAATTGTCCAAGTAGTAAATCACTTAGCAAAGCAACTGCGGCAATCACAAGGCTTCCTCCAAAAGTCATCGCCGTGTCATACATCGTAATCCCGCGATAAATGGCAACTCCAAGCCCGCCTGCTCCAATAAACGATGCAATCGCTGCAACTGAAATAGTCATAACAACCATATTGCGAATCCCTGCAATAATCACATCCAGTGCGAGCGGAAGCTTAATTTTCATCATCAATTGAAGCTTTGTGCTGCCCATTCCTTCTGCAGCGCTGATTATTTCGCTGCTCACACCTTTCATTCCTGCATAGGTGTTTCTTACCATCGGCATAATTCCATAGAGTGTCAGTGCAATCACTGCCGTAGTATTTCCAATCCCAAATAATGGTATCAGCATTCCTAAAAGTGAAATAGCCGGAATTGTATAAAATATATTGGCTATACCTAAAATTGGAGCTGCTGCCCATTCATGCTCGGAAATCCATATTCCCAAAAGCAATCCAATAATTCCAGCTAAACAAATAGCTGTCATAGACAAACCTATATGTTCTAAAATCAACTGGATAAACCATTCTTTTCGCTCTCCATAAAGTGAAAAGACCTCTTTTAAAAATTCCAATTCTTTTCTCCTTCTCTTAACTTCTTAATTCCTGTCTCTCATTCTTTTATAAAGACATGATACAGAACGAATGTTTTATTGTCAATCTATTTTCGTTTCCTGCCCTTCATATTGTTTTACCAGTTCAATAAATCTTTCCATCTCCTGTGTTACCCATTTATTTCGACAGTATAACAACTGACTATACATCTCAACTGTAGGAATATCTGTCTGAATTTCTGATAAACGCTTTTTCCTCAATTCTTCTCTGACTGTAAATTCTGGCAAAAAAGAAAAACCCATTCCCTTTTTCAACAGATGGATAATCGTTTCTGTATTTCCAATTTCTAAAATCGGAAAAATTTCTAAATCTCGATCAGCTAATAATCTCTCAAGCTCATATCGATACGCAGCTCCCTGTTCGGTTAATAAAAATGGTTTTTCTACGAGTTCTTGAATCGTCATCTGTTCTTTCTCATATTTTCCCTCTTCAGTTAAAGTCACAAATAATATTCTTTCTTTTTTCTGCACTGCTTTTACCCATTCCGCACTGCATATCTTTCGATCTAGGGTAAATACAAAATCAATCGCATTACTTTTTGCCATCTCCATCAATTTTTCTGTTGTCCCAGATTTTATAACCGTTTTTACTTTCGGATATTGTTTGTGAAAAGAAAACAATAGTTCTGGAAGCAATGCTGTGCAAACAGATTCCACCCCTCCTATCCGAATTGTTCCGCTCACTTCTTTTTTATCTTTGGCAAACAAAGAAGCCCGACTTGTCACTCGCATAATTTCATTCGCATAAGAAGTAAATTCCGCACCTCTTTCTGTTAAATACACCCGTTTTCCAATCCTTTCAAACAGTGATATCCCAAGTTCTTTTTCCAATTGCTGTATTTGAATCGTCACAGCAGATTGAGAGTATCCCAATTGTTCTGCTGCCTTTGAAAAATTTTGTGTTGCTGCCACTTTTAAAAATGTATTGATATTTCTAAGTTCCATTCAATCCCTCAATTCTTTACATATCTATTTAAACACAAATAAATATTTTTTATATATATAATAAAATTTATGAATTTAACAAATATATGAAAGGAGTATACAATAATGTCTCGTAAGCGTAAAGCTTTTGATTATATAAAATTACAGAAAGGAACTATACCTATGATTAACAGCGAAAACGTATTAAATAGTACGCAGTTGGAAGAAGCAATTCAAAAATTTGTACATACTTTTTGTTTAGAAAAACATGACATACATTCCCAAAAAGTAACATGGCATACCGACGAAGGGCAGGCAGAAAAAATCAAGCAAATCGGAATTCCGAAAGACGGACGCCCTATAGATGATGTGATTACAGAAATGGTGAAAGAAGTTTACCGTTACCGTGGAGATGCTAACCATCCTCGCTTTTTTGGATTTGTTCCGGGGCCTGCCTCTTCTGTATCCTGGCTTGGAGATATTATGACATCTGCATACAATATCCATGCTGGTGGAAGTAAATTGGCACCGACCGTCAATTGTATTGAGCAGGAAGTAATCCAATGGCTTTGTCACCAAGCCGGTTTTTGCGAAAATCCGGGTGGTGTGTTTGTCAGCGGAGGTTCTATGGCAAATATTACTGCTTTAACTGCCGCACGAGACAATAAATTAAATGAGGAGACACTGCATCTTGGTGTTGCGTATATCTCAGATCAAACACATAGTTCTGTTGCAAAAGGTCTTCGTATTATTGGAATTCCGAATACAAGGATTCGCAAAATCCCTACCAATTCCAATTTCCAATTAAAAACAGACCTTCTTGAATCCCAAATTCAAAAAGATCTCGAAAACGGTTTACTCCCTTTTGTCGTCATTGGAACAGCCGGAACAACAAACACCGGAAGCATTGATCCTTTGGAAAAAATCTCCCAAATTTGTTCCAAATACAATCTATGGTTCCATATTGACGGCGCCTATGGTGCTTCTGTCTTATTAAGTCCAAAATACCGCCATTTATTAAAAGGCACAGAACTTGCTGACAGTATGAGCTGGGACGCACACAAATGGCTGTTTCAAACATACGGCTGTGCAATGGTTCTTGTCAAAGACATCAAACACCTTTTTAACAGCTTTCATGTAAATCCGGAATATTTAAAAGACATCGAAGGCGATGCGGAACACATCAATCCATGGGATATCGGAATGGAACTCACCCGCCCTGCGCGCGGTTTAAAATTATGGCTGACTCTTCAGGTTTTAGGAACAGATTTAATTGGAAGTGCAATTGAACATGGTTTTGAACTTGCCACTTGGGCAGAAGAAGCTCTCCGTGAATTAGATCACTGGGAAATTGTCTCTAAGTCTCAGCTTGCTATGATAAATTTCCGTTATACTTCCGATGAAATAAGCGAAGAAGCTTTAGATTTGTTACACGAACGTATTTCTGAACGCATTCTCGCAAGCGGATATGCTGCCGTATTTACAACTGTCTTAAATGGGAAAAAAGTATTGCGAATCTGCGCACTCCATCCCGAAACGACTCGAGATGATATGCGCACAACGATTCACATGCTTGATACATTTGCCAGAGAAATCCTAGCAGATATGAAAAAACAAAATAGCTAAGTCTTAATCAATATATTTAAGCACACCATACAATGTGTCTGCTACGCCAACAACTCTTTTCTGGCTTTCCGCATCAGGTTCTGTCAAATCCGGTACCATTACCGTTTTACACCCGGCATCTGATGCGGACCGAATCCCATTCGGCGAATCTTCTACCGCCATACATTCTTCCGGACGATATCCGATTTTTTCACACGCGTAAAGATATACATCTGGAAACGGTTTTCCCCGTTCTACCATCGTCGCACAGATAATCGAATCAAACCAATCGTAAATTCCGATTTCTGTCAAATATTGTTTGGTCCGCTCTTCATCTGTCGCCGTTACAACTGCAAGCTGCAGTCCTTTTTCCTTGAGCTTTTGAAGTGTCTCTTTCACTTCCGGTTTTATCTCAATCCCATTCTTCTCAATATGGTCTTTCATCAATTCTTTTCTTCGTGCACGAATTGAAAAATAATCATATTCTTTTCCGTATTTTTCCTGAAACGCCACAGATGCGAACTTACTTGCAAAACTTCGAAATTGATAACAGTCTTCCATCGTCAAAGACAATCCTGCTTCTGCTGCCGCCTGCTGCCAGAACTGCGTCAAATATTTCTCTGTATCAATCAAAACTCCATCCATATCAAACAGCACTGCTTTTATCATTTTTTTCCTCCTCTTTTGTCAACATCTGAGACACCGTCCAGGCAGAAATCGGAACCGCCAAAAGACATGCGATTACCCCGACAAACATCATCGCCAGACCTTGAAATAAAAATTTAGAGTTTAGAACCATTTCTAAATTATATTTCCCCTGTTGTAAATACGCAAACATCATCATCGACTCCCCAAAATATGCAAACAGCAACGTATTAACGGTTGTTCCGATGATGTCTTTTCCAACTTGAAGTCCGGAATGAAAATATTCCCTCCGGTCAAGCCCGCTTTTATGCACAGACACTTCATAAACAGCCGAAGTCACAGAAAGCGCTGTATCCATCACAGCTCCCAATGCACTTAAAATAACAATGCCTGCTGCAATCTGCTGCATATGAATATCAATATCCATCGTATAATAGAGCTGAACATCTTCCTGTATCATTTGAATCTCGTTTAGTCCACCGCTTCCTGTTTTCCATACACCCAGATAAATACAGATGGATAAAGCAAACATAATCAAAGCAACCGACAACAATGCCGAACGAGTTTTCAAATTATTTCCATTCTGTTTCAGCAAAGTAATATAACTGATGCTGAGTGTCGCCGCAAAAATCACCAAAAACGGAGGCGCTCCATTTGCCAATAATATCACGGTAAACGCAAGTACAGCAATATTGCCGCACAGTGCAAGTACAGCCACCGCGCCTCGGTCTCCTCCGATTAAAATCAGGAGAAGGAACAATACAAGTGCAAGTACTCCTATCATTTTTCTCTCCCCTTTCTAATCTGCAGTTTGAACAAAGCGGAAGCAACTACGATTGAAATCGGTATCGCTGCCACAATTCCGATACTCTCAATCAAAAATCTTGAAATCTCAAACGGAATATACAATCTTACATTTGTGAAAAACGCAACTTCGTTGTTCATGCGAATCAAAAAAGATGGAATCAAACCAGCTGCAAACGTAAATAGAAGAACACTGATCATAGTTCCCATGATATCGTATCCTACTTCCCTTCCGGAAAGATACAGTTTTTTTATAGAGATATCCGGCTTTTTCCGAATCAGTTCTCCCATTGCCGCCGACAATGTAACAGCAACGTCCATAATAGCACCAAGCCCCGCAAACAGAACTTCTGCGACAAACACATCTTCCGGATGCTCCGTACTTCCAAGATACTCCATCATGGAATAATCAAGCGCCGCGGTATGATTCATAGTAAATAGGAAAATTCCCATAATCAGCGCCAGAACACAAAGCGTCGATAATATAGCCGCCACTGTTTTTCTGTCCAGTCCGGTTAAAAAAAATATCGTGACCAGTGTAAACACAACCGCAAGCACATTGCAGACTCTTAAAATATCATATCCCCGCAAATACAACAAAAATCCGGCGCTATAAATCACCAGATTGACAATCATTGTAAAGATCGTTCGCAGCCCTTGCTTTTTTGTAATTCCAATAAGCAAGAATAAAATCACACCGAAAATTGCCGCCAGATACGTATCTCTCTTTAATGTTTTAATCGTGCCGGTTGCCTTCCCGCCATTTGAATTAAGCAGCACCTTGTCCCCTTTATGATACTTTTGTCCGGTAATCATCGAAGAGGTATATGTATTTTTCAATACGATATTCTGTCCTTTTTCTGTTCCATTTAGTATTCTGGCTTCCATAGTCTGTTTATAATAGAGTTCTTTTCCGCCCCGCACTGCCTTTCTAGATGCGGTCTGTTCTTCTTTCACATGCGTGATTTTTGCAATCGGTGTTTTATAAATCCACGCATCATTCGCAACAAACAACAATACCAAAATATACAAAAGAACTCCAAGGCACCACTTTTTCTTATAACAATTTTTCATAAATCGCTTTGGCAACCCCGCTTTCATCATTACTTGCCGTCACATATTTTGCAATCTTCTTGATTTCTTCATTGGCATTTCCCATCGCAATTGGATATCCGGCTCTCACCAGCATAGAATGATCATTCTCATTATCACCAATTGCCATCACTTCCTCCATGTGGATTCCCAAATATCTGCAAAGATGCTCCAGCGCTTTCCCTTTTTGTGCATCTTTCTGTGTAATTTCTATATAGCCACTGGTAGAAATCGCCAATTCCAAATCATCAAACGGCTCCAATTTATTTTTGATACTCTCTAATTTTTCTTTCTTTCCGGAAAATACTTGAATCTTCTCAATCGGTTTTCCACTTTTCTTCACAAAACTACACAAATCTTTGATTGCCTCACGCATTTTAAAATCTCCGTGATATGCCAGCTTTCGATAAAGCGCCTGCACTTTGGAATTGTCATAACATTTCCCCTCCTGATGAATGGCAATCCCAAGTGCATCTTGTTGACAGATTTTTAAAACATCACACGCTGTTTCATTGGAAATAAGTTTCCTGTATAAAACCTCTTTCTCTTTCCAGTTATAAACTTTTGCACCGTTTGACGTAATAATATACGAAAGTTCCTCCATTCCCCGCATATTTGCAGGCAGCCCTTCCAGACATCGTCCAGTTACCGGAACAACATGGATTCCTTTCGCATACACCTCACGCAAAGCCTCTTTCGTTACCTTTGTCATTCTGTGTCTGCTATTTACAGCAGTCTCATCCATATCCACTGCAAGTAATTTAATCATTTTCATCAACCCTCTTATTTATTCAATTTTGCAGCTTTGCAGAATAATATAAAACCAATGACAAGCAAAATCGTAATCATGGCAACTCCCGCATTCGCTGTGTTTGTAAGCTGGGCAATCACTCCCACGAGCGTTGTCCCAAGAAAAGACGCTCCTTTTCCGCAAATATCATAAATGCCGAAATACTCCCCTGCTTTTTCAGCCGGAATGATTTTTGCAAAGTAAGAACGTGACAATGCCGAATTGCTCCTTGAAACATTCCTACCAAAACAGCAAGAAGCCAAAATTCCCACTGCTTATCCAATTGAATCGCAAACAATGCAATTCCTGTATACGCCAAAATACAAATTTTAATCAATAAATCAGTCGCATATTTCTTAGAACATTTTGCAAAAATAAGTGCAAACGGAAACGCTACAATCTGTGTAACTAAAAGTGCAAGCAGCAATCCGGTAGAATCAAGTCCCAACGCACTTCCATACGCAGTAGCCATCTCAATGATCGTGTACACCCCATCAATAAAGAAGAAAAAAGCAAGCAAGTATAAAAAGATATTTTTTTCTCTCTTAATATCTTTTAAAGTATGACCCAATCGCTGAAAACTGTCACGCACCGGATGCGCCGGCATCTGTGCAAAATTCACCTGTTCATAATTTTTCAGCAGCGGAATCGTCACGATAAACCACCATGCGGCATTTAAGAAAAAGGCAATCATCATAGCTGTCCCCATCGTAATTCCGATTTTATCGTACATTAGCACGAAGACAAGCGAAATAATAAACGGTACACAGCTTCCGATGTATCCCCACGCATATCCGTAAGAAGATACCACATCCATTCGGTCATGCTCTGTGACGTCAACCAGCATAGAATCATAAAAAATTAAACTTGCATTATATCCGACTTTTGCAATGACAAAAACAGCTAAAAACACAACCCACGAAGTCGGAAATGCTAACGCCGCACAACCAATCACACCGACCATCATACTGATCGTAAACAGCGGCTTCTTATAATTCTTTGTATCTGCAATTGTTCCAAGAATCGGTCCAATCAATGCTACTATGATAGTTGCCGCGGAAGCCGCATATCCCCAATAAGCCAAAGAATTAACTTCTGATACGCCTGCAGTTCCGGTCAAATAATTAAAATAAATCGGTATGATCGTGGAAACAAGCAATACAAATGCAGAGTTTCCCACATCATAAAGAATCCAATACTTTTCCTTGTTCGTCAGTTTTTGTTTTTCCATACGCTCTTCCTTTCACTCGAATGTACGTTCGAATCGCTCATCCAGTTCCTTTCCCATTTTCACACTCTCATCAAAACTTTGTATCATCTGAACCGCCACAGAAACAGCATTGTCAAATCGACGCAAAAGTCCTATATTACTCTCAACACATTTTTGATTGTCAATCCGCTGGTTCATAATTCCTTTCAGCGAAGCATACTTTCCGGTAAGCTTTAGCGCCGAATTAATTGCTGTCTGCTTAACTGCTCCAGGCGCTGTGAAAAGGTGCTTTAAACCTTTTAAATAAAACAACGAATTTCGAATCTGCTTTTTATCAACTGCCGGATGAAATGGCGCAATTGCTTCCACCGTATTCCAATCTGTTGGAACAAGTTTTGCAATCGGATAAGCAAGTGGATCTTTGTTATCAATACGAAGCAGTTTCTTTTCAAACTCTTCTTCGATTTCCACATGTTCCACTCCCGTCTTTCGAATCATCTCATCTACATAGGAGTGGCTTTCGCTGTCTAAAATATAATGGCAGAGAAAACCTAAGAGATATGCATATTCTTTCGTCTCTCTCCCTTTTCTGCGCACGATTTCCAACGCTCGTAAAAAGAATGGGTATGCCGAAACCGCATGCATATCTGTTCCGTATTTTGAAACTTTATTATTCGTATATAAACGATAAAAGAAAAAAATATCCGGACCTTGAAGTCCAATCCGGAACTGCGGATAATGACTCCGAATAATTTCCTTAAGATCCCCCTCTGTCTGCTGCCAGACTTTTTTCCCGAATCGTTCGTGTGCATAAAATGCAGGCATATGATCACTCCTCACTTGTTTTTATTATAAAAGTATATCACTGAACAGTAAAACTTGTATATACCTTCTGTAAAAAAAGCGTAAGTGTCTTCACTTATTTTTTCGCGCCTGACGTCATTTTCCGCACATACCAATAATAATACGGGATAAGCGGAATCAATGCACTTACCCATGCAGCCGGATCGCAGATACAGATTCCGGTAAACTGAAGCGGTTCAAACAGTAAGAATACAGCAAGTCCCCTTGCAAGTAATTCAAACACACCTCCAAGCATCGGCACCAACCCATTTCCAATACCCTGAAGTGTATTTCGATATAAGAAAATAAGCCCAAGCGGGAAATAAAACCAAAGACTGATATGAAACATCTGCTCCGCAATCGCCCGAAGTTCCCCCGTTGGATCTGCCACAAATATCTTGACAAAAGAAGGCAGCCAGAAAAATGCCACGACCATAATGACAATACTGTAAACAGCAGTCACGCCAATACTGACATTCAATCCTTTTTTGATTCTGTCAACTTTTCCCGCTCCATAATTCTGTCCTGCATATGTAGCAAGCGCTGCTCCCAACGCCATATATACCTGCATTACAATATTCTGAATCTTACTTGTTGCAGAATAAGATGCAATGTACATAGAACCTAGCAGATTCAACGAAGACTGTACAATCATCGTTCCAATCGCTGTAATAGAAAACTGCAGTGCCATCGGAACTCCCATCGCCAAAAGTTTCAGAATACTCCGCAATGAAATCGCTCTCTCCTCTTTTCCGAAATGTACAATCTCATATTTTTTCCATACATAAACCAAACACAAAACACCAGATACTGCCTGAGATGCGACTGTCGCATAAGCAGCGCCTGATACTCCAAGCGGAATTATCGCCACCAAAAGAAAATCAAGCCCGATATTTAAAATAGAAGATAACACAAGAAAAACAAGCGGTGTCTTGCTGTCTCCCAAAGATCTTGCAATCGCAGCAAGCATGTTGTAAAGAATCGTTGCAGGAAGTCCCGCATAAATAATCGCAATATATTTCCATGTGTCTGCATAAATTTTTTCCGGTGTATTCATTGTCGTCAAGATCCAGCCATTCGCCAGCAGCAATCCTGTTGTCATAATAATTGCCAGTATTACACACAAATAAGTCGACATCGCCACATAATGTCTTAACCGTTTTTCATCTTTTGCACCATACGCCTGTGAAATCAAAATTCCAAAGCCACTCGTCATTCCGGTAATCCAGCCGACTACAAGAAAATTTAAAGAAGTGGTGCTTCCAACTGCCGCCAGCGCATCTACTCCTAAAAATCTTCCGACAATCATTGAATCTACAATATTATAAAAATTCTGAAATAGATTTCCGCATAAAACCGGAAACATAAAAGCCAGTATCAATTTTAAAGGTTTCCCTTCTGTCATATTTTTCGCCATCGTATTCCCCCTTTTTTCATATGTATTTCATTATATCGCTCTCTTTTCATTTTTTCTAGTACAAAATATGTAAAATGCCCTGAACTGCAGCGAGTTTTTCAGAGCATTTCCAACCTTATTGAAGAATCGGCTGGTACTGTTTCCCGTCCAATGCCGCTTCCGCCGCTTCACGCAGTAATTCGGTATGTGCAATCATCGAATTTGGCTTCTTTTCCGGATTATCCTGCCCAAACGGCACAAAATAAACGTGTTTCGCATTCAAGAGCAGACCGATATTTTTCATGTTCATACCAAGTGCATCGTTGGTAGATATAGATAACAGCAGTGGTTTTTCGCTTCGAAGATGCGCCTTTGCCGCCATCAATACCGGCGTATCGGTGATTCCATTTGCAAGTTTTGCAATCGTATTTCCTGTACATGGCAAAACAATCAAAAGATCCAAAAGACTTTTGGGCCCAATCGGCTCCGCTTCTGCAATTGTAAGCATTGGTGTTCTTCCGGTCAGAATCTCCGCTCTTCGCACAAACTCCTCTGCCTTTCCAAACCGGCTGTCAATCGTCTGAGCCGCCTCTGAAAAAATGGTCTGCACCTTTGCCCCCGCCTCCACCAGTTTCTGAAGTTCCTGAAATGCATTCTCATAAGTACAAAAGGAGCCACTCATGGCAACCCCTATCGTTTTTCCGGCCAATTCCATTATATCCCCTCCCTCAAATCTTCTATTGAGCAACAGACTCTCTCAATTTTTGAAAAATCGTATCCGCAATAATCCGGGCAGAAGTATACGGTGCATATTTTCCCGGAAGCCCCGGAAGTTTCACCGCCTGCACGCCCATTTTTCGTGCAGCCGCATAATCCACTCCGCCATCTCCGGAAGCAATATCCAAAATCCATGCACTCTTTCTCACATACGACAGTTGTTTTGCCGATAAAATCCTTTCCGGAATGGTATTAAAAATAATATCTGCTGTTTTCATTTCCTGCAAAAAACGATCTGTTTCTACAACATACATTCCATCAGCTCTGGCACAGGCGCAGGATGTTTGACTTTTCTCTACGACTCCGACTTCACATCGAATCCCTTTTAAATAAGAAGCAAGCGTTCTTCCGCAAACTCCGTATCCCAAGATCAGACATCTGCTCCCCCGAAGATTTTTAGGACTTCGTATCATCGCTTCTGCTATCATTCCCTCTGCTGTTGCAATACTGTTTTCCACTGCCAGACAACGGTCTTCCATCAAGTCAAAAACACGGACTTTCTGACTTTCCATTTGTTGCATGACCGTTCTTGGAATGCACCCCGCAAAAAAAATCTGTCCTTTCCGAAGGCAGGACAACATTTCCTTTCGCTCTTTTAATTCTGCCCCAGACATTCGATTTGGACTCAAAAAGGGAATCGGATACACTAATACCTCCGCTTCCTGTATCAGTTCTTTTACCGATGAAACATATTTTACATTTTCAATCTTCTCATCTTTACACAAACCATATGCCAATACACCATGCCCCTTTGAAGTCAAAATATCCGCAAGATACCACTGCCTCAAATCTCCTCCCACAACAGCAAACTGATATAAATCTGTTCTCAACGATCAAATTTCCTTTTTTCTTTATCATATGCACAAATTTCTTTATCGGTGTAAAAAGAATTTCCTCTAATAAAATAGAATGTAGTTTCCTACATCCTATTCTTTCTCACGCGCTTTTTCACGCTCCATATTCACTTTTTCTTCTTTCATTCTTCGGAAATAAGAACTCATCTCGTCCGCCATTCCGGACAAACGGTTCAGCAGTGTTGAAAAATCACACAACATCGGATCATTTTTAAAATACGGATAGACAATATCATGATCAATCTCACTCCAGCCCTCTTCAAACAGCGTTCTTCCCTGCACTTCCACATAATATCCTTTGTACTTAATAATGTAGTGAAGAGACCGGTAAATTCCTCCCGCTTTAATATCGATTAATCGTTCATCATAGATCTTACTGTCCCCTGAACGTTTATATACTTTCGGCCGCTCTGCAATATAATAATGTGCCGGATTTTCATCAAAATCCTCTAATCTGTTCTCCACATAGATATCCGGATTATTCTCAAACACCTTTGTAATATAATTATGAAAATAAATCCAATCCTCTCGATACAGAAAAAACACACGTATTCCGATTAAATCGGTAAAATATTTATAGTAGTTTTCATGATTCAAAAACGCAAATTTTTCCGGCGCTTCTCTTCGTTTCCGAATGACTTTTTCAATCAAATGCCCCGGCGCTTTCGTTCGATAACGATAAGAATGGATTCCCGCTTTTTCGATATCATACAGGTAATCATCTACAAAATCCTTTCCGATATCCCGCAAATCCCCCTCAATCTTCTGATAGCTCTCATAAATTTTTGCAAGTTCTTCCCATTCAATATCTGCTTCCCGAAAAGCTTCTTCTGTAATATTATATTCTTCCAAAAACCTCTTTTTATCCAGCATAATTACCCCTTACTTTTTTCACAATATCTCTGCTCTCATTATATCCTATCTGTTTCGATTTTACCAGCAAAAATGTCTGCACCATTCTTGGCACAGACATCTCTTTTAAATTCCCTTTTTATATAATACAAATGAATAAATGATAGGAGCAACCCCGATCACAACAATCACTCCAATCAAAATTGCAGTTTGATTCAAGAATATGTTGACAAGCATAATAGCGCCTGCTGCCATCCATAATCTTCCGGCAAACCGGTTTGTCCGATTCCAGTTTTCCGTACTGTTCAAAGTCCACGGTAGCTTGATTCCGACTGTATAATTTTGTCGATTCTTAGACATATAATTTCCCGTAACAAGAAAAATCGTACCAACCAAAACTCCCGAAATCATGCTGATATTAATTGACATTTTTAATGCATTTGCATAAATAGACAAAAACATAACCCACGAAACAATCGGTACAATCCAAAATACAACCGAAAGCATCTTTCCACCAATATTTTTTCTCTTCGGATCATTTAACGAAATTGTCACTGCTGCCAAGTGAAGTACTGTCAAAATAATTGGAATACCCAAAACAGTAAATGGCTTACTGCTCCACCCATTTGCGACATTGTCAAACGTAAAATGCGTTGCTATCGTATCCGGAAGCCGGTTCCATAAAAGCAATCCGATTACAATCGGAAGAACCGTCACTACACTTGTTAAAATAATTTTTCCTCTGTACTCTTTCACACTACACCTCTCCTTTCAAATCTGCCAACCAGAGCATAATGTCTTCCACTGCTGAAATATTCAACTCATAGTACACATAGTTTTTATACTTTGTCTCGCATATCAGATCTGCCTTTTTCAAAATTCCCAAATGATAAGAAATGGTTGCACCTGTCATATCAAAATGGCTGCCGATTTCTCCGGCGGATAATGTTCCTTTCTTCAACAACATTAAAATTTCTCGTCGAACAGGATCTGAAAGCGCTTTGAATGTTTCTGCAAAACTCATGACATCCCACCTTTCTTTCGTAAGCATTTAGAATTTTTTCTAAATAGCTTGCAAATACAATAACACCTTTTCTTTCTATTTGCAATAGGTATTTAGAAATTTTTCTAAATACTTTTTCTTGTTTTCTTTCTTGAAATCTCCTATAATTTATTTATATGCATCTTCAATGCAAAACAAAAGAGAAAGAGGAATACTTTATATGAGACGAAATCACACACCTTTTAATGGAAAACAATTTATTTTAAACAAAAACACCGGAGAAATCCATGATCTAGACCGTGAAACACCAGACTGCCATATCGACGAAATTAATCCGGAACATGTTTTTAGCTGTGACACCTATACAGAAGCAGTTCTTTTCGCGTCAATGCTTGCTGTAACTAGAAACGGTTGTCCACACTGTATGCCTGAACGAAACAGAGACTAAGAAAGCGAGAAATAATATGAAACTCTCTTCCTTTATATATTTCGCAAATTTTGGTATCAAAACTATCCTATTCAAGAAAAAAGAGCCTATCCTCGGCACAATTATTGTTACAGATAAATGTAATTTAAAATGCAAACATTGTTCTGTCAATAACGTCACAGCAATCATTCATCCTTACTCGCAAATTCGAAAGGAAATGCAGCAGCTGTATGATATGGGAATCCGTATACTTTTTTTCTGCGGAGGAGAAACATTTCTGTGGAAAGACGGAACCCGTTGTTTGCGGGATTTAGTCATAGAAGCAAAGGAAATGGGATTCTTAATTGTAAACGTAGTTACAAATGGAACATTCCCTTTAGATTTGCCGGAAGCCGATTTAATTTTACTCAGTATTGATGGCGATAGAGAACACCATAATGCAATTCGCGGGAACACTTATGACATCATCATGGAAAATATTAAAAATGCAACTTCCGACAATATCTGCTTTTATATGGCAATCAACCAAATAAACAAAAATACGGTGCAAGATGTTTGTATTGCCGCACGTGATACTAAAAATGTCCGTGCTGTTTCTTTTAACTTTCATACACCGTATCCTGACACAAAAGAATTGGCTCTTTCCAAAAAAGAAAAAGCTGACTGCTGTGAAGTCATTAAAAAAATGATGAAAGAAAACGTGCCCGTATTTAATTTGCAAAGTGCCTTTCCATATTTAATCAACAACAACTTTCCAACACCGTGCGACCAATGTGTTGTCATAGAGAACGGCAAACTTTCAACCTGCGGACGCTGTATCGATATTCCGGGACTTTGTGACGAATGTGGATATTTCTTTGTTGCAGAATACACTCTTTTATTTAAAGGAACACCAAAAATTATTTTTGAAATGCTGAAAACTTATTTAAAATATATTTAGGAGTAATATGAAAACAATAACAAACCTCACCAGAATGTGGCTGACTCGGTCAACAAAACCATTTATCTTTCAAAATGAATATGATCAAAAGCTACCCTATTCTGACTGTAAAAATTTAGGACTATATGTACATATTGCATTTTGCAGGAGCATTTGCAATTTCTGCCCTTATTGCAAAACTCTGTATTCAGCAAAACTGTGTGACCGGTATATCGATTCTCTGCTCCATGAAATTCATCTTGTCGGAAGTCAACATATCGGTAGAAAAAAGGCTACCAGTTTATACTTTGGCGGCGGCACACCGGCTCTTGCAGTAGAACGAATCAAAGAAATCATTGATGCTGTTCAAGAACATTTTATCATCACGGAAGGAATTGGCGTCGAATTGCATCCTGATAATGTAACTCCGACAGTTTTACAGACTCTAAGAGATGCCGGAGTAACAAAAATCAGCATTGGAATCCAATCCTTCCAAAATAAATTCCAAAATATTTTAGGTCGAACAACTGTTGATGCTATCAAACTAAAAGAAACACTATCGGAAGTTCCATTTGAAACAGTTTCAATGGATTTTATTTTTGCACTTCCAAATCAAACGTTTGATGATTTAAAATCTGATATCGACAAAGCATTTCAAAGCGGAGCGAATCATATAGCCATTTATCCGTTCATTGATTTTGCTTTTACGTCAAGTTCAGTAACATCAATGTCTAAAAAGGAAAAACAACTACTTTTAAATGCTGTTACACATTACTGTTTAGACAAAGGATATATCCGCACTTCCATTTGGACATTCTCAAATGAGAAAAAAGCATCCTATTCTTCCATGACCAGAGATAATTTTTTAGGCTTTGGGTGCTCTGCCGCAACTTTATTAGATGACCAATTCAAAATCAACACATTTTCTGTAGAAGCTTATTGCGAAAGATGTAAAGAAAACAAACTTCCAACCTCATTAACGATTCGCTTTTCTTTGCGTCAACGAATGCTGTATTATTTATTTTGGACTGCCTACAGTACCAAAATAGATTCCAAAGATTTTGAAAACTTCTTTGGCGTATCACTGAAAAGTGTCTATGGGATTGAATTGAACTTGGCAAAGCTTTTAGGTTTTCTTACAGAAGAAAACGGTATTTACACGATGACTTTAAAAGGAGCCTTTTATTATCATTATTATGAAAATTTCTATACACTTTCTTATATTGAAAAAATGTGGGGAATTCTAAGAAAAGAAGCATTTCCTGAAAAAATAGAGCTATAATTAACTGAAAAGATATTGAAAAGCAAAGCAGGCAGAGTTTAGCACTCTGCCTGCTTTATCACTTTTTATTACATTTAAGAATCCCGTATTTCCGCGGTTTCTTAGAATTTTCCGCCTTCTGCTGCTTCCTGAATAGAAACTTAAAATACTTTATTTGTAGGAAAAAAATAAATAGTTCGACTAATAGTGAACATTTGTGTAACTGTTTATCACAACTTATTCAGATTCATTACAAGATGATACAATATAGCATAAAAAAGACCGCTCCTCATGTCTCCGGGTTCACGGGATAAGGAACGGTCTCTTTTGTTTCTACTTATAATATAACATTGCCTATTTAATGTGTCAATAAGTTTTCAGTCCCTTCTCCGAAGAGTTGGGACTGTGTTATTACTCAATCCACGCTTGGAATTTGTCGATTGCTGTTCCTGAAACACCTGCATATCCATCCATTCCATCTCCTTTATCCATATCTCTTTGTGGTGGATAGTAATTGCCACCAATAGGAGATACTTTATAGTAGATGTACTTGTCTGAATTTGGAGAATACAAATAACATTCTACTTTTGCAATTGCATTTTTGCCATCACCTGCATAACCATTAATTGCATCTGACCAATCGCATCCTGTTACAAATGGATATGTCTTTCCTCTTACAGTCGTGATTCTGTATTTAACGGATGCTCCATTGTTCACTCTCATGGCTAATCCTACAATTTTCTTTCCCGGAAGTCCAGCATAATCTTCCATGTTTTTTACAAACGGGAGCGTTCTTCCACCCTCAATCATAACTGCATACTCTACGTCAATTTGCGGAGCTGGTTTTGATGGCTCCTCTGTGTATGCTGGTGGTTCTGCTCCATTCATAAAGGATGCCACCATATCAAGAAATCTCTGCCATCCCATATCAAGTGTTCTGTGTGGACAATATTTACCGCTCCAGTCTTGGTGTTTCTTCACCTTGTCAATTCCCCATCCGCGCGCTTTTAACATTCCCGCAATCAATTCTGCAGCGTTTCTCTCCGCTTTCACAAAGCGGTCTCCGCCGGATTTACTATAACAAATTTCTACTGCAATCGAGTTTCTGTTTCCTCTTCCGTTTCCGTCTCCAGCGTGCCATGCATTCCGGTCGAACGGAATTCCCTGTACCGCTTCTTTGTCATCCACAGCAACGTGGAAACTTACCTGATTGCTGTTCCCAATCATGTACTTCACTTCGTTCTCAGCAGTGGCGTCATTGTATGTGTTGTGCACCGTGATTGTATCCGCAACCATTTGGTACGGGCATTTGATATTGTATTTACTTCCTGATACTAATAATTGTCTTACATTTACTGCCATAATAAAATCCACAAAATCGCTTGCTGTATGTACTGCATGTAAGCAATAAACGCCACTACCGTAATTCCGATAGACAGTACAAATACTAAGATGTCTGTAGGAATTTTCTTAAGCCCTGAGACTCCTTTAAAGACCTGTGTAATAATAGATACTGCAAATGCCAATACCCCAATAATTCCGATAATCAATGTCGTGTTCATAACTAATTGTTCCATAATTGTTATCCTACCTTTCCCTCTAAATCTTCAATTCTATGATTTGCTACTTTAATTTTTTCTTCCAATAAAAAAGTCCTTTCCACAACCGAATTATGCTTTTCGACTTTTTTCGTAAGCTCATCGAGCTTGTACTGCATCAATGTTCTTGTTTTCTCCTGTTGTGCACGGTTGCTTATTATACAGACCAAAAGTGTCACGCATGCTGATATGCATGCTGAAATAATCGTCTCCATGTCTCTACTCCTTTTTTCTAAAGATTTGCAAAATAAAAAGACCCTTACGGTCTCGCTCTGATTTCCATATTTACCACCTCTACTCTGCCAACTCACCCATGCCGGAATCAATCAAGATTTCCTTTACCTGTTCTTTTAACAGTCTCGGTACGTCCTTAAACTCCTTTTTGCCTAACATAATTTGTTGCGCCCATAACATCGCCATCATAATATCATCCTTTCTTATAAATAAAATTAAATTTGTTAATAAAGTTATCATTTGTATACCAACTCCGATATTTCCAACACGCACTTGGTAAGCATGTCGTTTTGTTTTAGTAATTCCTGTACTTTTTCTTCTACGGATTGTCCCTGTGGTGTTTCCGGTTTCTCAATCGTTTCTTCTGCTTCTTTAATTTCTTCGCTTCCAGTCTGTACATCATATACTACTGTTTCTGCTGTCATTCTTCACACCCCCATACTTCGACATGTGCGCCATTAAATGGATAAACCTCCTCCGAAAACGGCTGAATGGATTTTATATATCCATCTTCTCTTTCTGTGTTCGGATTCACTTCCATTCCCATTCCGCATACTGCTCTAACATACTGCCTTCCGATTTTATTTACGTTGTTGCCCACATATGACGTTCCGTCCACCGCCATTGCGACGATTGGGATTGTAGACGTTATTACACCTTTGTCATACGCCATTCTGCAAGCATATTGATAATGTCCCGATGTCTGTCCCGTAGCAAAAAACGAATACAAATTCGAGCCAGTTCTTGTAGAGTAAGTGCTTCCATGATTTGTAGTAGCCTTTACTGCAAAATATCCTCCCGAACATATTCCGTTTGCGACAACATCTATTACTCTGCTGTTGATATTATCAAGTGTTATTTTTTTCATGTTGTACTCAAATGTAAAGTATTTTACATCTACTTCATTGTTTGTGGCATTTGTAAACTGTAAGATGTCTCCATCTTTCTTAGACAAAATCTGAAAATTTGTCTCGTCTATAACATGTGCGTATATATTTCCTCTGCCCCATTGACTTGGGTTGTTTTTAAAAATCTCAATTGGGATATGCTTTGGATAACATCCGGCTAATGGTTTTATATACAACGCTGTATTCTCTTTTAGTCCGTGCGGTTCACTCGTTGTAAACGTGCCTGTCTGTAAATCTAAATTTGATAATTTCATCGAGCCATTTGCTTTGTGTGTATACCTAACAAGTAGTTTCATTCCGCCACTTTGCACCTCGCCCGGTGCGACACTCCCATCCTCTCCGATTACAAGTGTTTTCCCTGCGTGCTCTGTTCCCTGCTGCTTGTCCAGCTTTGTTTCCATTTGCGTTTGGAAATTCTCCGGAATGGAGTCGATAACCTCTTGTCCTTTTGCTTGTACCGATTCGACTTGCTTTGTTCCCTCTGCTGTTACATTGCCAATCTGCTTTGTTCCCTCCGTTTGCACAGCTTCTACAACTTTTGTCTTTGCTGTATTTATAGACTGTTCTGCTTGCTGTACCGTATCTCCAAATCCTTGTACCGTCTGCTCTACAGAGGATTTATCCTGTCGAACCTGTGTCGCTAGACGTTCCACTTCTGACTTATCTCCTGCAACTTCTAAAGCGTGTTGCTCTGCCGTTCCCTGTGCTGTCTCTGCCCGGGCTTGTGCTTGTAAAGTTAATTCCTTTGCCCGCTCTGATTTTTGCTCGGATAGCAAGGCGTTAGTTGCTGCAGTCTGTGCTTGTTCTTTATAATCCTTAACAATTTGCACCTGTTCGGAGATGCCCGATACAGAGTCGACCAGTCGTTCGACTTCTTGCCGGTTCTCTGCCGTTTGCTGCGCATTGGCTTTCGTTTGCTCTGCGTGTTCTGCTGCTTGCCGTTCGGATTCTTCCGCACGAGTGGCAGAGGAGTTAACTTCTTCAATCACTTTTCCAAAAGCATCTCCATCATCACTACCGCCAGTATGTTCCGGCTTGGAGCGCGACAGCACATTCAACATAAATTTGTCAACCGTTTCTCCACTTTCTGCATCTCGCTTGTAAAGAAATACATAGACCGGATAATCACCTCAGAATCATTATTCTCCAGCATCATATCCGGAATCGCCACATCCGTTACGCCGTCCTTAGTAACACCAAATCTTGTGATTGAATTTCCTCCTGTCTCCTCAAGAGCGAAGTGTATTTCCTGTGCCTTCTGCAGATTTCCGCCCTGGATCCGTAGTACTTTTCCATAGTCATACTGCCACAGCTTTCCTTGCAGTACTTTTCTTGTACTATAATCTACTATAATCATTGCATCACCGTCCTACTACTCCTTCATCTGCTCTTCCACTTTCTTTTTCCAAAGTTTTGGTACTTCATCTATGTTCATCATGTTTCTTTTGATTTGATCGATATAAAAATTTACCACTACAGACTACCTCCTTCAGATAATTCAGATACAACACTTCCCAAATCTTCAATTGCACCGTCTTGAATGCCCTTCCCTTTTTCCAATGCATCAAGCCTTTTTTCAACATTCGTTTTTTCTCTTAGTGCAAATACCGCCGTTACTGTTTCGCCTTGTTTGTCTACTTCTCTAAATAATGGAGATTCTAGTACCACGTCCGAATAGTCACCAACCACATTTTCTCCTGATAAGAATTGCACAATGTCTAAATTGCCTTCTTTTCTAAGGGCTTCTGCCACATTCCCTAATGCCGCAAAACTTTCTACCTCTGTTGTAATATTGTTTAAACTTGCTCCTTCTTTAATTACAACCTCTGTTTTATCTTTTAAAACTAATTTTTCCACCATCTTTCAATCTCCTTTTCTTTTTTATTTTGCCATAAATCTACATGTAAGCGTTCCTTGTGCAAGTGACCTGTCTGTCCTGTATGCGTGTCCTTTTATACATGGTATCGTATAATTTACCCTAGACCCTGATGTTGATATTCCTGACCCTACCACCATACTATTCACAGTGGTATCATAGGTTGTAATTACAATATTGGTATTCGAATCTGTTGCTCTATAGTCAACCATCAAGAATCCATCTTCTTCAGGTGTGTAAGATGTCGTAGCCCCCTCATACCCGGAAAATGGTTTGATTTTACCATCCACTTCAATAATCTTATCGTCTAACGCCTTTCCTTGCCTTGCATCTAATGCCTTGCCCGCCTCTGTAGTTACAAGATTATTCACCACATCAGCCTTATTTAATTTTGCTTCATCAAGCGCCTTTCCTTGTCTTGCATCAAGGACTTTGCCTGCCGATGTCGATGCAAGATTGTTTACTATTTCTGGCTTATTAGATAAATCTGTATAACTTCCAGTAAATGCAACTGTTTTCAAGTCTGTAAAAAACTTCTTTATCTTTCCAAAGATTGTTGCACAACTTTCTCCAGATTTTATATTTTCTCTTTCAAGTGCTTCCGTAAACGAAACTGTTGAGCCGGCATTTATATTTCCCTGTGGCCCTTGCGGTCCCTGTGGTCCCTCAGGACCTTGTTTCCCCGTGTCCCCTTTTGGTCCTTGCGGTCCCGCAACATTTCCAATTAAAACTTTCGGCATAATCCACCTCTCCCTATTATCATTCTATTTCGTAATATAAATTACCGCTGTCATCTAGGCTGAAATTCGGTGCATCCGTAGCATCTGCATAATGTACATATAAATTTCCTTTATCATCAACACTTAACGCTATAAAGCCTTCCACCGGAACCGTTACACCGCTTTCCCCCGTATCACCTTTCTCGCCTTTTTCACCCTTGTCTCCCTTAGATCCCTTTTGTCCCTCAGGACCTTGTATTCCCTGCTCTCCTTGTGGTCCATTAAAATCTCCATTTTCTAATTTTCCCTCAATGTAAGCGGCAATATTTTTTGCTGCCTCTGTAGCAGCTCTTATCTCTTCCGTAAATTCTTTTTCGATTTCATCTGTTATATCTTCTATGTTTTCCTGCATATCTTCGAATGTTGCCATGCGCTTCGTATCTCCTGCGCGGAAACATATATATACAGATTTTCCATCTTTACAAAATGGATCATCCTGAAGAACGATAGCATATTCCCCAGGAAGAAGTTTTGTTTTATCTAATTTCCCATAAGGACCTCTCCTGTTTTGTATTGCCATTCTTTCTTTCCTCCATTATCCCGGTATCCATCTGACAAACGATACTCCCTTGTTTTGTTCCGGATATCGTAATACATATGTCCAAGGGAAATTATAGTAACTATGTACCCATATTTCCTTTCCTGTCTGATCTCCACTTGCCCCTCCAGTAATTCCTCCATGCTCGTTTTGGCTCGCTTCTACAAGCTGTCCGCTTCCAATATGCATTGCTGTATGACTTCCAGGATGCAATAAAATATCTCCCCGTTCCAGTCCTGAACCACTTGATAAACTTACCTGACTCGTTACATCCACAAAACCGGCATTAGTAAAAACATTGTACATAGAACCTGTCGCTGGCGTATATCCCGGTCGAGTATTCAATCCGGCATTGTGATATGCCCATGATAAAAAAGAAGAGCAGTCGTAGTTAGGTCCATCTCGACTGCCCTGATCATATCCGTGACTATTGTCATTTGCAATTCCAATAGCCCAATTTACTGCTGTTTCTATTATTGACATTTATTTCTTCCTCTCTAAAAAGTACTGCCTGATGCTGTTCTCCCTCCAACAAGGATTCCACTTTTGAACTGTAGATAACTTCCATCACTGAATTCTGCTGTTCCTGTTTTTCCCCCGCTGATAGAAATATTATCAGCACTTAACGATAAAAATTCTCCACCACCGATTGAACAAGAACCTTTGCCCCCGCCATTAACCAACATAATATTCCCATTCTCCGAAAGAGTTAATCTAGGTGGGTTACTGCCTACTAACACATCTATTGTAATTCCACCATTGATGTACGAAATTACACCCGTTACTTTCCCCGCTTTGTTTTTGATATATACACAACCGTTTTTTACAATAACAGAGCTTCCATCAGATGTGTTTTTACTCTCAAATATTCCGCTTGCACTTAACCCTTTACTATCCCATCTGCCTATTTCATTTCCCGACGCATCCTGAATAACCATCTTCCCATTCTGATTATTATATCCGCCGAGAGTAAGTGTTCCAGCATGGATCCAATCACAATTAATCCCAATTGCAGAAAGCACATTTACAACTGCATTTCCAGAAGAATCCATTCCGGCATTCCAAGTTTTTCCACCGTCAGTAGATACCGCAAATGCATTAGCTGTCATTTTCCATATAGTCATAGATTCCTCTAATGTTGGCTTGTCATGCATGTAATAAATGATCGAACCGTCCTCTAATTCCTCTGCGGTTTTGTAAACACCAAAAGACTGCGTAATAAGATTTGTAAGTGCTTGTACTGCTAAATCATATTCAGAAATTTGAGCCTGTGCATTCTTACGAGCTTCTATAATCGCCTGTGTCATTTCTGAATACTGTTTTGCGCTATTTTTACACGGCGTTTCTGCATCACAAGACACACTCATAAAACCGCCCAAATTAAAAGTGAGATTCGTAATAAAGCAATGGTATGTATTCTGTTTGCGATCAGTGACATATGCTAAATCTCCTGCCTCAATCGTTGGGTCTGAGAGTGCCTGCGTAGACATTGGACGGAATCTTAATCCTATCAGTTTACTTCCCAAATACGATGCAATCTTTTCAGCATCGCCCTTTTGGATAAATTTGTTCCCAGAAATTGAAAGTACATAACCTTCTGTCCCGTTTAGAACCGTATTCTTTTTTTCTTTTTCCGTTTCCGCAAATTCTTCTGTTACGCTTACCCCTGTTATTACTACATCATCTGTGCATACATTAAATCCATTCAAGGAATACAAGTGATGATAATAATCCAAATCATCAAATGTACCGCCGTCTACATCGGCACCACTTGAATAGTCATCAAAGTTCCCACCATCCGCTCGATCTCCTGACGCATACTGTGGGGTTCCATCATCAAATATACCGCCGTCAAGATTATCATTCTTTTCAAAAATCGTTTGTTCAAACCATCTAATTTCCAACCTTCCATAAGTATCACATCTTGCAAATCCACAAGATAGTTGTGCAGCATAAGCAAGTACCTGTCTGCAAGTCAACGCCTCATCTTCCGGTCGTTCCCTTATCTCAAGGTTGTAATTGCTAAATGCTGGTGTATTCAATTGAATTCCACAGTGATTACAAATATCTCTTACGATTTCTCCGAGTGTCGCCGGATATGCTGTCTTTACTTCCTTGTAATCCACATCAAACTTCGACATATAATCAAGACATTCCAGCGTAATTGTTGTCCCATTGTAGCTAGGTTCATCAACAATAAAAACACCTTTTCTTATTTTCTCGATTTTCCCACTATCTAATTTCAATCCAAGATGCACAGTGACAACAGCACCGTCAAAATCATACTCCGAAAATTTATCGTAAATATTGTTTAATGTTACGGTCAATTTATTGATGATACAACTACCTACTGTAAATTGATTGCTCGCTGTCACTCCATCAGAAATTTTCAGTCCATTTTCCCACAAGTCAGAGTTATCTAACGTTTCTATCTTCATTCCATCTTTCAGCGTAATATCAAGATATGTAAGAAAATTTCTTTTATCTGATTCCATTCTTTGCTTGAATTCATTTGAAACATTAATCATTGCGCTACCTCTCTATCAAATCAAAAGATACACTTTCATATCTTTTGTTTCCTATCGTCCATATTTTCACAGGGGCTGACCTGTCTCCCACATAGAAAGTTCTCGTTTCATCAGTTCCACTCATTGCATCCGGATAAGTAACTTTTATATACTCCGGATTAAATGCTTTCAATACTTTTGAAGTTTCTTCTCGTGTTAGTCCTTTCCATGAAAGAGAAATCTTTCTTTTCTGTCCAACTCTGTTTTTGTGCATAACCGTATCCTGCGTTCGTCCTGCTGCACTGTCCGAGATATCTTGCAACCCCCAACTAAAAGAGGATGGCGATTTTACCGCCACCCCATCTACTGAAATCATCGACATTTTATCACCTCTTGCTATACAGGTATTACTACACTGTATCTTCTATCTGTCTTTTCTTTGCCCTTTTTTACTGTTTGATACAATGTTTCAGAATCACAAATAATTGTCAATTCCACAACCGGAGCACCTGTTGAATTTCCACCAAAAGCCATCGCCACATCTGTGAAAGCCCTGGCAACCGCACTCTGAACACCTGCTGCAATACCAGATACAATTTGATTGTTATTAGCTACAACATTTCGATTTCCCATGCGTCCTAGCATTTCAGGTCCTTTTTCATTGGCAACAAAGAGTTGCCCAATTTTAGGAAATCCACCACTTGCAAGATAAGGAATCTTTGGTGATGATATTTTAGGGATTTTCAACCCAAAAGTTTTTCCACCCCATACTGGAACCCAATCAGGAATATCAAAACTAAGCTTATTCATTGCACTTATAACGGTATTTAACCCTTGTGTTGCACCTTTAATCAATCCATTAATCCCACCTATAATAGCATTAATTGGTGATTTTATAAGCGACGCCATTCCATCCAATATTCCACCAAAAATATCTTTAATACCATTCCATGCCTTTTCCCAATTTCCTGTAAATACACCTGATATAAAGTCTGTAATTCCACCAAATATCCGTTTGATTGCATTCCAAGTATTTTGAACATTCTTTGAAAAACCATTCAAAATTTCTCCAAATGCCCCGAAATTTTTAGTCCAATCGGTCGAAAAAACATTTGTGATAAAATCATCAAATTCTTGAAATTTCTGCGTTACGAAATCCCATACCTTTTTTGCAGTTGCCGATATATCGTCCCAATTCGCAATAAGTAACGCTCCTATTGCGATTGCAGCTGCGATTGCTAACGTCACAGGTCCGCCCATCGCAGCTACTACTGCTTTTAATGCTGGGATTAAGCCTCCTGCCAAAGATATTGCATCTGCAATTCCTTTAATTAGTGTAATAGCTGATGATAATGCTGATGCTATCTTGAATGCCGCAAAAAAAGTTCCAATCGCCCCAGCTGCGATTTGTACAGGAAGTGGAAGTTCTCCAAAAGCTTCCAATAAACCTTTTATCAAAGATAAGCCTGCATCAAATAAACCGGAAGCTAAGCCTCCCCAATCAATAGCAGCTATTGCACTGATAATTTGTTGTCCTACTTCCTTCCAATTCAACTCGTCTATAACAGTATTTAAAGTACTTAACAACCCAACTGCCAAATCTGACAATGCTTTTGCCATAGTAACTAAATTTATAGATTGTAATGCTCCATTTAAACATTCAGAAATCGCACGTCCTATTTCTTCATATTCAAGATTTGAAACAAATCCACTGAATATATTCCATGAAATCATAAACCAATTTCCAATAAGCATACCGAGATTTTCCCAGTTTACTTCATTAACAATGCCCATTAGTCCAGTCGCAAACGACAAACCTAATCCAATCCAATCTATTCCAGTAACTAAAAGATTCATCGTATTTACAATGGTATTAACACCTACTCCGACTGTTCTTCCCATCAAATCCCAATCCACATTATCTACTAAGCTATTAAGCGTTGTTGTAAATGCGTTACAGAAATACGTAATCTGAGGACCAACATTACTCCAGTTAATTGCATCGTACAGTTTTTGCAATCCACGGTTTACACCACCTGCAATAATTGCCCCTAATCCGTCCCAGTCTTCTGCTAGGAAAGCTTCTCTCAATTGTTTTGCAAAATTAGAAATAGCACCAGTTGTTTTAACTGTTTCAAACATTTCATTCGGAGAGATATCTGCTCCGCTTGTCCCGCTTTTATTACCTGTATCAGTATCTGGTGCGTTTAACATATTTAATTGGTCAAATCCAAGAACTGTATTTTTCAGTTCTTTCATTTTATCCTTTGCTTCATCTGCCGAACTACCAGCACTTTCAAGACCAGCTCCATAATCTTTCCATACTTTCTTTGCATGAACCACAGAACCTTTTCCAGTAAGAGTTGCCATAAATGTTCCAACCGCATTCAAAGCAGATGCAATCATGCTCACAAAGGCTTCTATGTATGGTGCTACTACATTTACGATCGGTGCAAATGCCACCGCCCATGCATTTTTCAAATATAACAACGATGACACCATAGAAGAAATACTATGATTGTATTCCGAACTGTATTGTACAAGATTGTCTGAACCCTCTTTAATGGCTCGCTGAATCATGCTTATTCCTTGAAACACAAGAGAAAATGCGATTGATGAACCTAACATTCTGCCGAATGACATTCCTTTATTTCCTTGCTTTTTTGTTCCATGTATAGCTTTTTTTACTTTTGCAATACCTCTTGTTGCTTTTTTCATCGTGTCAGAAATCTTCTTTCCAAAGTTAGAAATATTTCTTTTTGTAGAATTTAAAAGTTTATCGGTTTGCTTTATCTCCTTATTGACTTCTTTTATTCCTTTTGGAGACACAGAATCTCTCATTGCCTTGTCATATTCTTTTTTAGCTTGCGTGAGCTCTGCGAGTTCTTTCGCAACATCGTCATATTCAGGATCATATTCTGTATATCCACTAAACGCCAAATCAGACAATTCTTTTTTTAGCCTATTTATCCGAGCTGAAAAAGTGTTCACTTTTTTTGAAGCATTATCCATGTGTTTATAAATATCCTCTGGATTATACTCTTTGGTTTTTACAGAATTATTGTTAGGTTTTGGATTTTCTATAGGTTCTCTAGTTGCACTTTCTTTCTCGCGATTAATCGTAATGTCTGGTTGTTTGCTTTTTATCTTATCAAGTGCTTCTCTATAAATTTCTGCTTGATTCGTTGCTTTTTGAATATCGTAAACTAAACTTTCCCACGACTTTCCAAGCTTGTCCGTACCCTCTAATGAAATCTTCTTATTCAATCTGTCATTGAATCTTTTTGCTTCATTTTCCGCCTTTTTCAAAGCATTTTCTAACTCCGTAGAGTTCATTCCGGATATATCAATGCCTTTTCCGGCAGATTGGAATTTATCATATAAATCATCTAAAGATTTTGAAGCCTTTTTAATGCTTGAATCGTCTATCTTCGGCGAGCTTGTTTTTTTACTTATGTTCTTCTTTGAATCGGCTATATCATCAAATGCCTTATTTATCTTCTCAAACTGAGAAAAATCAAATTTCCCAGTATTATTAATGGCTGAGGAAAGTGAAATTACTTTCTCTAGGCTATCAGCAATTTTATTCAGTCTTTTTTCCATTCCACTTAAAGCACGATTCGCTCTATTGGCTTCGGCTTCAACTGCTATTTCCAGTCTATCAATTTCATTTGACACTTTACTCACCACTCTTTCTCAATGCATTAAAAGCATCTGCGTAAATTCCAAAATCAAAAGCTGCTGCTTTGTCTGGATTTTCCTGTCTAAACGATTCTTCTCTTTCCTCTTCTGTAAATGGCTTTTCAGGATATTTAGAATCCTTACTGAAACATGAAGCAATTGCACGTCTTACATACAAACCATTCAACCAAGCTGAATAATCAATCAAATCAACCTTTTTCTGTTGTTCTTCCTCATTAGCTTTTCGATACGCATTGAATACTTTTGGCGTCATATCCATAAAGTCTTTGTATCTGATTCCGTATTTTATCGCTTTAGGAAGATAGTATTCCATGATAAATTGTGTATAGGTTTGAAATTGAATTACTTCTACTCTTCCATCTCTTCCTCTAGTATTTTCACTTTGGCTTTCGCTTTCGACTTCTTCGCTTTCGCTGGTTTCTCGATTCCCAGCATCTTGCAGAAAAAATCCGAATCCATTACCGCATTAAAAAATGCATGTGCGATTGGTTCTAAATCCCCACCACCTAAAACATGCTGCTCGATTAATCTTTCAGCTTCGTCACGATCACATTCAGCAACAACACAAACAAATCCCATAGCTGCTAGCATAGTTTGTCTCTTACTAAAAACATCGCCGATAGAAAGTCCTTGCTCTTCCATTTTTGTGAAATGTTTGAATGTTAATTGTGGAACTGTATAATTTTTATTATTGATTTTGATTTGCATTTTCTCTTCTTCCTTTCTTTCTCTTATTTACATAAAAAGAAAAAGGAGTGGTCTTTCGACTACTCCTTGATTTTCATTCAGCGAATGCAGTGGCTGCTTTTTCGGCTTTGATTTCCGAAGATGGCGTAATAGAGATTGTCATTTCCCTTACTCCATTTACTTCACCCTCATTTACGAATACGTTGTGCTGTCCTTTCCAAGAGAACACACCATCGGCACCTTCCGCGCCAAAATTCAACTCGTAAACATTCTCTTTTCCAACTCCTGCTTTCACTTTTTCATAAGCTTCTTTTGTATAATTTGCTTTGAAAGCCATAGCCTCGACAGACTGAACTCCTGGAACAAATGTCTGTGTTACATCTTCCAAATCTGTTGTTTCAATCTGTTCAGGTTCTCCGCCTAACTGTGGATAAGATTTGATTCTGCATAACTGTGTTAATGCAGATGCTGTTGTGCCTGATTTTAATACAGTGTTAATTGTACTTTTCCCACCAGCCATAATTTACCTACCTTTCTACCGACTAACTGCTGTCGGTCAGCGAATATCTCTTTTGATATCCGGTGCAAAATAAAAAGAAAGTGATTTACACTTTCTCAGTAACAAATTTTTCTATTTCATTTACCGATGAAACAATTCTTCGAAATCTTGCTGTCATTCGATAAATATTTGTATCTGATGCATTCTTAATCTCTGTAGGACCGTAATTTCTTTCGTACCACATGATTCGCATTGCATCACACGCTTTATGAATAATTTTTGTTGCTTCCGTAAGACTTTTATTCGAAAATACTTGAATTTCAATAACAGAACGAACCGCATTTTCTGAATTTTCCAAATCAACCGCAACATCTGAATTGTCAATCTGTTTTACGCTTACAGCTGGAAAACTTGTAGGCGTTTTGTTTTCGTTCTGTACAGTTTGACAAATGTCTGAAATGTAAGTTTTTACATTACCTCTTACACGATTTGAAACATCAATCACTGCCAAACACCTCCCTAGCTATATGTAAAACAGTGCTCATATCTTTTAGTTCCTGAGCTGTCTCATATAAAAATGGTCTTGAAGGCATACCTTTTGTCCAGTGCCACTTACCATCTAACAAGTAGAACCAACCTTTTTCTCCATGCTTATTCACATCATATTTCCAGTTTATACTTCCTGTGTCGGGGTGTGGATTTTCCGCCCCAACGATACCAGTACCAAATTCGACAAAAGAAGCCCACTGGCAATCTGTATAGATATAATAAGAAGAACCATTTGATATGATGTCTCCCGCTTCTAAATCTATACTATTTAATAGTTCTCCTGTCATCACAGCATCAAATGATAAGATTTTTAACTGTGCAATAGAAATACCCTCTTCTGCCATGCGATAAGCGAACTCTTCGCATTTATCGGTAAGGTTTTCTCTGTATTCTCGTATCTGCTTTGCAATATTGCGAAAACCGCTAGGAGAAAGTCCTGTTGTAAACTTCTTAGCCATTTGTTTTCCTCTTCTTTAATGCAATAACTAAAACATCTAACCCACTTGCTGGCGGTGCTGAAACTTCATAATCAGCAGAATTTTCATCTACCGTACCATCTTCATTGAATAATGGATTTGTCTCATACCATATAAGTGACGTTTCCGTTATCGGCAATTTCATATCCGTTGTCATAATTGTTCTTGAATAATCAATATCTGCTCCAAAAACATTAGAATAAACAGAACCATGCCCCGCCGACAAACTTATACTAAATTGTTTGGGTTTCGTATAGCAAACCTCATAATCTCCGGTTTCGTCTCCAAATTCATCAAGAATAGGCTTTTTGCCCTCATATAATGAATACCATAAATTTCTTTGATTCTTTTTCAAGTCTCTCATACCATGCTCCTCCCACCACCGATATACTGAGCATCCTCTGCGACTTTCGTCACGCACAATCTACTTTACTATTTAACCCATAGTTGGGAGATAACTGGATCACCATGCCTTTCTTAAAATCCTGCCCATGCGAACACTCCTTTCAGACATTCTTCTCTGTCTTTCCATGTTCTTGTGTTTGTATTATCAGAATGACTTACCTGTCCTTCAACACCTATTTGGTTGTAGTCATACAATGCTAAATCATGGATATTTGAATAAAGCATTTCTAAATCTTTTCTGATATCTTCCTTAGAAAAATGTGACGGGTATGCCCTACGGTTTACTACTTCACGAATAGCATTTTTTACTTTAATATAAAGTTGACCTTTATCGGGTTCGTCTACCAATCTCAACTCTACTACTAAATCTTCGTATACTTCATTCAGAATATCTTCCATTACATTGCACCTACTTTTTTCTCGCTTTCGCTGCTTTCTCGACTTCTTCTAACTCCTCAACTGGAGTCTCTTCTTTAGCTTCAACTAAAGTTTCTTCTTTCTCTTCAACAACTGGTTTATCAACCGGAACCTCTGCTCCGGCTGGATACCAAATGTCATTTTTCACTACGATATAAGGATATTTAGCCATAATAAAACCTCCTTATGATGAATGAACTTCAAGCACAAATGTACTATCCATGTTTTCATAAGAAGGTAACACAACCTCAGAAGCTGTTACGGATGTAATTGCCGGTGGACCATATTCTGTTTTTGTTGCAATTGCGATTCCTTTTCCGTAGATTGTTACATCAACATCAGCTACTTGTCCGGCTGTTCTTTCTTCCGGTGTGGTTCCGAACCATGTTTTTCCAAGTGCTCCTTCCGGAAGAAGAGTTACTTTATCGTTCGGATAGAAGTATTGATCTTTGCCGGACTCGTCCATGTACATCTTATCGTAAAGAACGATTGTAAGCTTTGTTCTAGCCTTAACAATTGCTTTTACATTTTCGTCTGTCAGTTCAACAACTGCTGTAGAATTCTGAGCGAGTAAGGAATTTTTAACCTGTGCATTTTCAAGTAAATACTGGAATGTATTACTATTCATTAATGCATATTTTGCAATTCTTCCTTTTTTCTGCAATTTTTTTCTACCATTGTTTAAATCTGTCAACGGTTTCGACTGTGCAGTATCGCTCCACTTGTTTGTGCCTTCAAGTTTTGCGTAATGCTCTTTTGTATACTCTCCATCCGGATCATAATCATAAGCATATTTCACGCCATCACTTTCAATACCGATTACTGGATGTCCGTTTGTTGTTGAAAGAAGAGACATAATCATTCTTTCAGGAACAACTTCCGCCCCGCTAACAAGATTGTTGGAATCATCATAGATAGACTGTAACGCACCTTGCAAATACGGGTCGTTCTCATCTTTGATTCTATCAATTTCCAGTGCATCCTCTTCTGAGACAGTAATCTGCTCGCGGAAGAACGCCATCTGTGTTTTTTCGGTTTTCAAACCTTTTCTTGCTCTTAATACTGGTAAAGTATCAAAATTAGACGGCGCAAGCGATACTGGAAGCCCTTTGTGTGTCTTAATCCACTTTAAATCCAATCCCGCTTTCTTAGCTTCCGGAAACCATCTTTTTCCTAAAAACGGAATATCATTACTCGCATCTTTTGTAGCTGCAAGAGCAATAGCTTTAGAATTTACTACTTCATTTACTAACATATTCTCTATTCCTCCTATTCAAAAATAATCATTGGGAGTGCAGAAACAGCTGTTGTTTCATATGATTTACCCCAATGTTTTTCTGCAACAGCCTTGTCGATATATGCTTTTTTAAGCACTGCGCCCTGTGGTCTTGCCGAATCCACATCATGCAGAAGAATACCAACTACTGTAGCTGTATTGTCCTCTACGCCGGCTGCCCCAATCGGAGTTCCAGCTTTCATAACTTTTCTTCCATCCGGTCCGGCGCTAACATCACTAAAATCCAATGTCATTGCAATTGCTTCAAAAGGTTTCCTTTTTAAAATCTGTACTCCTTCTGCAACTGTTTGTTTTTCAAATCCCATATTTGAAAATGCCATACTTCATTCCTCCTTAAATATAATTCTTCAAAATATCGTTGTTCGTATTTTCAGGTTCTCCTAAAAATTTTTCTACAAGCTTTTCTGCTTGTGTTTTCTCTTCCGGATTGCCATTTCCTCCACCCGGAGTTGGCGTTCCATCCATTAGTTCTTCTTTTGTCTTCTGAATAGCTGTGTCTTTCTGTTTGCTGATAAGGCTTGCAAGGTTTGTAGCCATTGTTTTTGTAACCTCTGAATCATCAGACACAATACCTTCGATTAAATCTTTGTAGTCATCTGCTGTTAAACCTGCTCCAACAAGAATTTTTTCCGCATCCAGTCTATTGGATTTTCTAGCAAATTCTTTCTTTGCATCTTCTGCATCATTTAACGCTTTCTGAATTTTCTCTTCATCAGTCAATCCTGCTTCTTGCAATTTTGCATACGCAGCTGAATCTTCTTGAAGTTTCTTCAAAGTTGCTGGGTCTACATTGTTTTTCTTTGCATTGTTTAGATCAGTTCCATTAATGTTCAGAAGTGCTGTAATCTGTTCTTCTGTCGCATCTGGAAACTGTCCTCTAATATCATCTCTTGTCATTTTTTATCTTCCTTTCTTTCAGAATCTACACTTTGTTGACGCGGGTCGCTCCGCACAATTCCTGTCCTCTTACGCTCGGACTTGCAATAAAATAAAAAAGATAGCTAAACCCAAAACGTTACACCGCTTGAAGTTTTTCTATCTTTCAAATAAACTGGCTTTCTCTTTTTCTTTTCTTTTGGGTCATCACGACTCCTTTGTTTCTTTTCTATTTTCCCGCACATCATCATACAACCTCTTTCAACCAACATCTACAACCAATGTGTGGTCTATGTGGAATATTGTCGATTTCAAACACTTTACCGTCTAAATCGCCACAACACTCACAGACCTTGCCATCTTCTCTTGTTATCCATTGAACCTTTTTCACTCCTCGTTTCTTAGCTGACTGAATGAAAACTTCTCGTTCAATATCTACAGCAGTTTCTTCTACTTGCGTATTCCAGTACCGTGTTTCTTTCTTCTGCTCTTCCAATGCTTTCGGGTCGCTCATGTCACTAATTGCAACAATCGACTCAAAATGCCTTGATTTCTTTCGTTCTGTCTCTGTATTGAATGAATATAAAAGAACAGGACTAATTGCTTCTAAAAAATACTCTAAAGGAAATTCATCTTTATTAAAATGAAGCCTATCCGACAAATCTTCCAACAATTCTTTCAAAAACTTTTCACTTTCTTCTCTGAGCTTTTTATACAGCCTGTTCGTTTCTTTCTTGACTTGCAATAGGTTTAATTCATCAGATTTCAGCAATTCCAAACGAGAATTATTAAAAGCAATTTGCGTTCTTCTTTTTAATTTGCTAATTGAGCCATCTATAAATTCATACACTAACTATCACTCCTCACTTTGGTTGTAATCCCATTTTGAGAAGTTTGAATTGCTTGCATTGGAAATATCTAGCCCTGATTTCTCGCCTGATTCTTGTACACTAAATCCGGCGTTCAAACACTGAACGAATACTTCTAATTTTTTCTTCATTCCCTCAGTTTCATTGTATTTCGCATCCAAATATGGCTTGCTCTCAATGTATACTTTTTCGGGGTCACTCCACAAACCTACTGTGCGAATAGCTATCTTAGGATGAATTCCTTTCTCTAATAGATAGATTAATGCCTGTGCTTTGACAAGCATATTGTCAGTGTTATTTCTAGTGATTTTAACATCTATATCAGTAACATTTATGTCATTTGATATTTGTTGTTTTGTTTTTAAAATATTGAGGGCAATCCGTAAAAACTCTTTTTCAGCCTTGATTATTACTGGTTCATCAATTCTTGCTCTCTGCTCTGCAAAATCCCAACCATTACGCAAATAAACAGCTTGTCCTGTATCTCCACCGGTATTCTGTTCCCGACTAGGCATTCCCTCAATGATAAGCATATTTTTATACAAATCATCTTTTGAAACTTGCGTCTGCTGCTGATCTAACTGCGAAGAAACCATTCCAACGTCTGCTGGCATTGATGCATTTACTGTTTTTACTTTCAATGCTCCAATCTTGCACATCTTCAAGAATGTATTTTCATCAATCTCGCAATTCACGAACTTAATAAAGGACTGAACAAACTGCTCAATCCCATCAACTCGGTTAGATTGAATCTTATTGATTGAATCAAGCATTGTAATTACGATTTCTACATCTGACAGTCTACGGACATTATTTGGATACTCTACCAACAGTATTTTTCCATGTCCATTCGGATCGTCCGCTACAACTTCATCATTTTTGATTTCAAACACTCTCTTCTTGGTAGTGCATAGCCAATATTCCTCGTCTTTTTCATCATAACATCTTGAAAAAGAAGCTAAAGGCTCATGTCCTCTGCCGGAATAATAAACAATGAAATTATCTCTTGGGTCTACCACATCAATTCTCATTGCCGGCTCGCCATCTTCATAATCGCCTTTTTTCTTACTCCATATTTCCCTATATGCAGTTCCGCATGTGCTTTGCCAATCACCAATCAGTACGTCATAATACGATTTGTCAATCGCTCTCATGTAATCATTTATCTTGTCAATTTCTTTCGATAGGCTTTCCTTACCTTTCATGCTCACGTATTGAATAGGCTCTCCATAAGTCTGTGCAGTCATAAATCGGACAATTTCTAACGCATGATTCTCAACAATATCATTCTTGATTTCAGCTCTTACATCTTTAACTCTATATAATGCTGGTTGGTCTCCCGCAACGTAATGATACAGATAGTCAATCTCTCTTCGATTCTGATTATGTATCTCGATAGCTTTTTCAAAAATATCTAACACATTGTCTTTATTCACTTCTTTTTTGTTAGTATGAATAACTTTTCGTCCGTACGCACCGCCACATACTTTATGAAATGCCTTTTTATTTTCATGCCTTAAACTTGCCACGATATCACCAACTTTCCGCAATAAAAAAGCCACACAAGAAACTCTTGCATGGCTCTATGTATTTCGCGTTTTTTTACATTATAACATTATCATAAGATGATAGTGACATTCAATGACATTGCATGACAAGATAGTTCTCACCATATATTTTCTCAAATTCTAAAAGAGCTTTCCCATGTATTCTTAGCACTTGTCTTGTGCAATAACCCATACTATTGGCTATGCAATCAAAGCTAGCACCATTTACATATCTTTCGTATAAAACGTCATAATAGTTCATTTCAGACATCATATCAATTTGCTGAATAATTTCTTGTCTTTTTCTCGCGTACTCTTCTATAATTTCAGAAATTTGTTTTTCCAAGTCTACAATTTTTGCAACTGAATCTCCTAATTTATCTTTACTTCCGGAACTTTGCACTCTATCTGCATCATTTGAAATTGAAATACTACTTGCGAGCATACGCATTTCAAACATTTCTTTTGTTTTATTTTTTATTTTCCGCTCCAAATTTTGAATTTGTTTCAAATATTCCTTTGTAGTCATATTCCCTCCTAATGCACATAACTTTTTTGATTAGCTCCACTTCCTAAAGACTTAATCGTCAAAGCATCCTCTAGTTTCCATCCAAGTTTATGGACTCTGTCATAAACAGTTTGAGGTTTCATCCCGTGCTCTCGACAAATTGAAGCAAATGATTTTCTTGTAGTGGGAGTATTGAAAGCTTCTTCCGCGTTCCAACCATGCGTGATTCTATGATGAATCGTGTCGTATTTCAGGTTTAATTCTTTACACCAAACCATTAAGTCTTTTTTCTCACCTCGATACTCAACCTTTACAGATGTTCTTTTGTTATATGCCTGCTCTTCTCTTGTTATCCAACAACAATTCTCTGGACAATAATTTCCATTCACATCTATTCGCTCTATGGTTAGCCCATCTTCGTACCCATTAGATAAAGCCCAATCTGCAAATTCATCAAATCCTTTTAACCATTCATCGCAAATGGTAATTCCTCGCGCACCGTAATCTTTATATCTTTTTTCATTTGGGTTCAAGCATCTTTTCTTCATGTCATGGTATGATGTCCATAATTTTAAATTATCTTTTTTAGAGTGTATATTCTTCATAATTTCCTCCTAAAACGGTCTTGTAAACGCTTCACACTTTGCATAAGAACCTCCATAACGCATATCGCACAATTGAGCCATAGCATCAGGAGCATCGTCATGTTTGTTCTTTCCTTCGTACTTGAACGAGAAAATATTCTGCATAAATTTTTGATATTCTTTATGTCTGCATCCATCTTCCAAGAAATACATTTCTCTAATCTCTGGAGCTTTGTCTCTAATTCTTGTATCCTTTGATTTCTTACTTCCAGGGGCTTTCCATGTAATATTCGTCTTGTACCCAACAGATTGTAATTGGTTATCAATCCATTCATGATAATCTGTTGTTGTCTTTGTTTCCTCAAATTGAATTGCCTGTATCTTATGTTCCAGTATCTTATCTCGAATCAAAGGTCTAGTTACATATTTGTCTCCGTTATTAAAAACAGCATCAACGATATAGCACTCATCGCCATACTCATAACAAATCGGTGCTGCCACATAGTCTCCGCCACCAAACGCTTCATCGACAGCCATATATATTCTGTCTGGAGCACCATCCGGTAATATCCCGTTGTAAAATCTCATGGAGTCTGGGCTAAACAATGCTCCTTGCCTTTCAATTGGCTCTTGCTGACACTGCGCAAACCATGAAGCCATATCATCATTAGCCTCAAACGAAGCCCTCATCATCCTGTAATCTTCCGTGCTATATCCAACGTCATAAGGGTAATCAAAATTACTTTCGTCATGCTCATTTAATGCCGGTATAGAAATGATTTTAAATCTTCTGTTTGAAAACTCTGGGTTATCCTCGAGCAACGACCTTCTTCTTCCTTGGCAATCACCTAGTGCCCATCTAGTTCCCATGTTAATCAGTTTCGCCTTTTTCTTAAGACGTTTCATGAAATTGTTATCAAACAAGCCCCAAACAGTTTGTTGCCTATCTGTGCTAATTGCTTCTGAAATACCGCTAAACAAATCGTCATCGATTGCAAGTCCATTACAGTCACATGAACCATTCAAAGTTCCGTAAATACTTCTACATGTAAACGTAGGATATGTTTTTACTCGGTTCAAATCAATAGTTTCATCATCACCATTCATCTTTTTGATAACATTTTCAGGGAATATTTCAGCATATGTATACGTCGGATCTGTCATAAGCTCGTAGCATCCTGTATAAAAAGCTTTCGTAATTTTATCTGAAAATGCTGTATACAAATTTGATAGTTCGGTATTTCTGGAACCCCACCAGATAAAAGCGAGTTTTACAATCTGCGTTTTTCCAGTTCTTGGTGGCTGATTAATGAACAATTCATCTAGCTCATCATCTGCAAGCTCTTGTATCGCGTCGACAACCCTTTTTAAAGGATTCACTCTAGGCTCATAAAACTTTTCTTCATTCGGTCGGTTCTTCTCCATATACAGTAAAAAACTCTCAAAAAGATTTGGTGCTTCCCACAGCAAAATATTCCAATACAGTTCATTCAGTTTATCGGAAGGCGGTAAGTACACAACCATGTCTTTTACATATTTCGTCAATTGCAAGCAATAAGGCAATTCGCAATTATCCTCTCCATATACAGTTCTAGCCATTCCGAAAAGGTCATTCAATGTTTCATATTCCGGATTCAGTTTTTGTATTGCGTTAATTATTCTTCTATTCCTACTTGATATCACTTTAATCTCCCCTAAAATATAAAAGAGCCAACAACTCATAGTTTTCACTACAAATCATTGGCTCTGGCTCTAAGGCTCTGGCTCTTACCTATTCTTTCACTACTGTATTTGCACCTTGCACTGTTACAAATCCATGCTGCATATGTGCCTCAGCTTCTTTCATGCGGATCAATTCATCTGTAATAGATTCTGATTTAAGTCTATTTGATTCTGCCTCAGCTTGTGCTTTTGTAATTGCGATTTGTGCATCAGCTTCTGCTTGCATCTTTTCGGTTTCTTTCTGTACTTTAATTTTCTCTTGTTCAGCTTCTGCCTGTTGTTTTTCTTGTAAAGCCTTTACTCTTGCATCAATAGATTCTTTGAGTTTATCGTCAGGATGAACATCAATAATAGACGCATCAAGAACTTCAATTCCGTATTCTTCCCCAAACTCAGTGTTCAGATATTCTGTAATCTGATTGTTAATTTCAGATCTGTTGCCTGAATACACATCCATTAATGAATATGAAGAAGTAACTTCTGAGATTTTAGATTTCAATACTGATTTAATTCTCTGATTTACAATATCTTCTCCATCCATACCACGGAATTTTCTATATGTAGAAACAACTTCTTCCGGTTTATATCTGTAAGACATTTGAAAACTAATTGAGATACTTGCATCATCTGATGTTGCGACTTTAATTGAATCATCATCTTTTTTAGATTTCTCAAGAATTAACTGTTCATTTCCGATTGAAAATTCCTTTACTTTCAAGAGAGGGTTGATAAAATGCCATCCTTCAGGTAATGTTTCTTCCTTTACTCCATTAACAGAATACTGAACCCCCATCTTACCTGTCCCAATTTTCTCAACTGATTTTACTGTAAATACTCCTCCTACAACCGCCGTTACAGCTACTAATCCAATTACTAACCCTTTTTTACTCATACTTTTTGTTCTCCTTTTCACTTGTATTATTTTCTTTATTGATATCCTTGTTTAATTTATAATCGTCATGTTTCATTGCATTAATGATTTTGTTCCCAATGTAAATTAATAATAAAGCAGCAATCGCAAACGCCATTGACGATAATAAAAATACTACCCACATACTTCCCCATCCTTTATCCTCGGATAATACGCTTTCTTGCAATGTTTACACCATATAGGCATATTCTCCGCATTTGTGTTTTTATTGATTCTCTGTGACGTTCTGTGCCCTTTCGGACAATAATACACGCCATCACTAATTGTCCCTTGCATTATTATCACCATCTCTCATAAATAACGATACCGGCGGCTGACCGCCGATTACTGACAAGAAAATCTGTGGGCGTTTCCCTGCCTTTATCTCTTTCAGAATCTGCACCAGTTCATCATCTGTGAATTCCCAACAAGAAATTACTTCGTCTGTTTGAAATTGCTCGTTATATTGCTTGCAAGCTGGAAGATTATCACATCCTTCTGCTACAAATAAGCTATTCTGTTCTTTAAAACTTATTGACTTCATACCATGTCTACCTCTTTTTTCTTCGAAACTGTTTTTCGCAATAACCACGCTTACAATATCCGCCAGCCCCAACCATATAAAATCCAGCGAAACGATAGTCCTTCTCTTTTTTCTGATAATATTTACAATTCTTATTTTGACAGTCCATAATTCCTCACTTTCTTGCATAAAAAAACCAACCACCGAATATTGATGGTTGGTAATAAATTATTATTCTTCTAATTGAAGGTATATATCGCCGTCTTTACCAAGCGAATTATCTGGAGGTCCGTATCCACTTCTAATTTTAGGCAACTCTTCTATCTTTTGATCTACAATTTTATTAGTTACATAATCAACGTCCTTTAAGTTTAGACCATTGTTGTGTATTGTAGTCGCTACTTGTGAATTACTTATATCCATTTTTTCAATCTGAACTTTCATTTCTTTAATCGCAATCTTTAATTTCTTTGCCTCATGGAGTTCCTTTCCTCCAATAATTCCTACAATTAAACCAATAACTCCGACTACAAAATTTCCTAAAGAAATCCATTCTGATATATCCATGCACTTTTTTTCTCCTTTGATTTATGCATTGATTATACCATTCCAACCATCAATATTCAATTCTCAAAGTGCAAACGGAACATACAGGAATCGAACCTATGACTTATCGGTTAACAGCCGATTGCTCTACCAACTGAGCTAATGTTCCAACGCTATTATAGAAAACATGGCATAAATCGGGGAAGTGGGAATCGAACCCACGACAATCCGCTTATAAGACGTCTACCACTGAATTATTCCCCGATAAGCAGGCTTCCCTGCTTACATTCTTATTTATCGTGTCATGCTTGGCACTATGCACATTGTAAACCACCATCGCCCATAACTATTATTTCTAGGCAACTTCCAGTGCAAGTTCAAGGCATTCAGACTACTGCAATCACTGAATTTGTCTTATTTCCCTTGAATTAAGTTTTTTTGTCAGTTCTATAGCATTGCAGGACTTCAAACTGACCACGAGTGGTACTTCTCTTGTAAGAAAAGCTAATCCCTCACGAGCTGTGCGACCAGCTCTTAACAGTATTCCACTATGAGGTTGAGGAGTTCACCTATATGTCACTACGCCGATTGTGATGGTATGGATTTGCACCATACATAATTGATTTCTGAGAAGATATTGCTGCTTGTTATGGATATTCACTCGCCACTTACAACTTAACAATATTCTTATCAATCTACCTCTTTGTAAACGTCTACCTATTCCGACACATCACGAATTATGTTATTAAACCTGTTAGCAACTTCTTTCATTCTCTTTCGCACGATACTCATTTACTACGATTTCATATAATTCTTTTTCCAGTTGTATAGTCTTTTTGTAAATATGATCTCTAACTAATTCGTATAATTCTCGGTCTTCTTCTAGAGATAATGGTATTGGTTTCCCGTCAAAACCAATCGCAACAACGTTGTTGCGGTTTGGACTCATAAATGAACTAAAAAATTCCTTATAATGCTTGATTCTTTCCGAAGTTTCTATAATCTTTTCAAGTTGTTCCTCTGTCATAATTACCTCTCTTTCAAATCTGTGTATCCAAAGTAAACGAATAACCAACCATAAAGAACAATATCTGAGTCACCGCCATAATGCTTATCACACTTCGGTAGCAACCATGGTTCTTTAAGAGAAAACTGTAAAAGATACATTCTTTTTGTTTTGTAACTAAGCAAACCAAATGTAAATCTCTCCCTGATTAATTTCATCACATACCTCCAATTACTTTCATTGTATATTACTTCAGCAAAGGTCTTTTTATTTTTTCTTACCTTGGGGCACTCACTTAGCACCGGGTGGGGTCCTTCTCACATACCCCCTGGGTGGGTACAATTTAAAGCTCTAAAATTAGCTGATCCAGCAACACTTTTAAATCGAACATATGTATCTATACGAGAAATAACTGTTTCTTTTATACATGATGTACTATATATTGTATTGCCATCTGATTTTTTACTACATATAGTTTTAATCTAATTAATAACACACACTTTGCAATAATTGTCTGACAATACTCTATATTGTATCTCTGCTAAGGCTCAGGAAATTGTGGAAGTTGTGGCTTGTTGTCTTGGTCTTGCAGATACTTCTGTTCCATCTGCGGAATGTTCGGTGCTTGCTGTTTCTGCTCTTGCCCTCTTGGCTGCCCCATATTCCAGCCATAATGGCGATTTAATATACCTAGGATACCAACCGGATTGCCTTTCCCCGACACTAATCTGACGCTTAAAGACTCCTCTCTCTCATCGTTGAGTTTTTGCACTAGGTCGGACGAGCCGGACTCAGTACCCCTGTTATTTAGCCAATCATACAACGTATCTTTATGTATTCCTGTTAGCTTACTAAATCCCATAATAGATACTTCCTTGCTGTACTCATAACATAGATTTATATACATATCACATACATTGTTTAATAGCTCTTTATTGCTATAATCTATATTAGATTTACCATTGTATCTGTTATTTGGGTTATTGTTTATCGTAGGTTTAAATACATGCTTATAAATATACAACAGCACACTATTCCATCTGCTCTGGTCTATTGCGTATAGATCTTTATGCTTAATCTCGTGATCTATACAGTATTGACCTAAATACATCTCTATGTCGTTTGCATATACTTCTACTTTCTGTTCTGTTGTATTTAATTCTTGCGCATCTGTTATCTGCATATATTTACACCTCGCTTTCTCAAAAAAAAATAAGCACCCAACACGCTTTTACACGCATCGGATGCTTTTCACGACATCTCAAGCCGGTCACGAGGACTTCCTGTCCTTGCGGCTTATATTTTATTCTCTGCTATTACATTAACACTATATCTTGCACTTGTCAATAATATTTTTTTAATTATCTTTTATACAATATCATGCATACACGCTTTATATTATTATATATATTAATATATACTCTAGGCTCAGAATCTATAGAAGTAGCATATATATAATATAAATACAACTATAATTTTATATAAAATATACAATATTATGTTCTATATTTTAGTATTTATGTACAATAAAAGCAGACCTTTCTGTTGTTTTAGATTGGTCTGCTCTGTATATTTATTCATGTTTATTTAATTTACAATGTTCGCTACTCCTATGAGTTCCTCGCCTGTCGTATCTTTAAAATACCACTGCTGTCTCTTTCTGTCAATTAGAAAATATTTTTTAATTTGTCCTTGACATCTGCGATTGTTTCGTGGTATTTGTAATATAACAGTTATGCGGCGAACTGTTCGCCCGTCGTATTACGCCGCATTAAAGCCCCGGATTGCTCCGAGGCTTTTATTTTTGTCTAGTCTTCTAATGTGCTTTGCAGATTGTCGAGAATCTTTTGAAGTCGCTCATCTTTCTTCTCTGCGTCTGACTCTTCCTTGACTTCTTCCAGCCCGTCAATCAAAAATCTTATGAAGCCGTTAAACTGTTTATCTGTCATTCCCATGTCTTTCATCTTGTTCTCCTTTCTCCCTCTCGGGGTATTGTAATTCGTTTCCTCCTTACAATTATATTATAGTCTATTATCGTGTATATGTCAATAATCTATTATCGTGTATTTTGTTTATTTTTATATTCCATGATTTGCCCAGGCTGGCAATTTAATAATTTACACAAATTGCAAATAACTTCACACGTCACGTTTTCATTTTTCGTTAGCTTTGCAATTGTGTTAGAATGTATTCCATTATTCTTAAGCCATTGTTTATTAAGCTCCTTTTTATCCATGATTTCCCACAATTTTGAAAAATCTATATAACCATTTTCTCCGTAATTCGCCATATTTTCACCGCCTTTCCTTATATATATGATAATAGTTTTTTGCGCGACTGTCAACGTCTATTATTATGTACTATTTTCACAACAAGCGCCTGTTTTTAGTCGTCTATTTTTGTGTATTATATCAATTGTTTTTTGGTCTATTATCGTGTATCATATAATCATAGCAAAGGGACACAGAAACAACTCAAACGGAGGAAATGAAAATGAAAGAATTAGAATTATTTGATGGTTGCTCAATGATGGTGAGAACAAATGCAAAAACAGTTGAGGATTTTCTCAAAGAAGTTCCAACAAGATATGATTCAGTTGAAGGAAAACAGTTCTTTTATGAAGATGCTTGGTATCCTGCATTTGATTTAGATTTCATTTAATAATATACGCTGACCTATCGGCTACGGGGGGAAAGGAAAAGAACATGAAGAAATTTTATCAGGTATTTTATTATATAAAAAGAGGAAAAAGAGAGGAATTGAATCATATGTTTGTCATGGCAAACAATCAAAAGGAAGCTTGTCGGCAATGTAAAGAAGTAGTAAAGGAGCGGACAGGAAGAAATGCTTTTAGACCTACTTGCAAATGTCCAGAATCAATTAAATAAGCCGGACACGTTCCGGCTCTGTAATGCAGCCGAAGCCGGTTCCAAGCCCGGAAGATGCAGAGGACAGAAACATATAAAAGGCGACTCCAAGCCGACCAAAGCACACGGAGCCGCCACCAATCCAAAAAAAGAAAGGTGACACTATTATAACACAGTGTCGAAATGGTGAAAAGTATGAAAAAACTTACAAACGAAATTATGGAAGCAATTGCAGTATTAATGAACGATGAGAAGCGTGAACAAGTTCACAATGAGTTAGCACCTTGCGAACATGATGAATTTCTCCGCAGATATGTAGAACTAGATCCGGAATTTGAAAATATTTTAAAATCTGAATTTTCGATTGATCTCGATGAGCTTCAGGAAAATGCAGAATATGACAATTTTGAAAAGAAAGTCGCACAGGTAGCACAAAAGCTGACTGGAAAAGAACTAAACTTTGTTGAACTCGATAATGAAATGATGCGCCTTGGATTCCACACAGAATTCGACAGCGGACTTGATTTTGATGAGATTGCAGAAAGCGGCACAATCCTTTATACAAATAAAGCAACAGATGATAGCAAGTTGGTAAATGTCGAACAATATGCAACAATCGAGTTTGATGTTATCGCTGAGCATTCCGAAGACGAAGATGCTTCTGCGACTTATATCAAAATCACAGAAATTTGGGCACAATAAAACCAAGTATTAGAGCCGGGATTTCCGGCTCTAATTGTAAATAGAGAGAACATAGCTAAAAAGATGGAGGTAAGCAAAGCTTGAAAAATAAGTTAGTTGTCGCAATCTATACAAGAGTAAGCACTTCTGAGCAGGCGTTGGAGGGATATTCCCTCGACGCCCAACGTCGCTTACTGGTAGAATATTGCGAAGCACGAAAATACATAATTTATAAAATTTACACAGATGAGGGTATTAGCGCAAAAGATATTTCACACCGCCCCGGCATGCTTTCCATGTTAGAAGATGCAAAAGAAAAGAAATTTGACATCATACTGATCTGGAAGCTTACTAGATTTACGAGAAATCTTGCAGATCTAGCAGTCACATGCGACTTTTTGGACAAGATAGGCGTGTCTCTTGTCAGCTATTCGGAAGCATTCGACAGCAGCACTCCAGCCGGCAGAATGGTCAGATCTATGCTCGGAACTGTCGCTCAGTTTGAGCGAGAAGTTATTAGCGAAAACATCAGCATGGCTCTTTTAGAGCGTGCACGGCAAGGCAAAAGAACCTGTAGTGAGATTTTAGGATACGATTTAGATGGACCGGATTCTTTTAAAATCAATCCAAGCGAGGCGGAATATGTTAATTTTGTACACGACAATTATTTAAAATATAAGTGTATCTTAGAAGTCACAGAACTAGCCAAAAATGCGGGTTACCGCGGAAAACGTGGAAGAATCCCGTCTCCCTCAGCGATTAATATTATACTAACAAGACCTCAATACGCAGGATACAATCTGTTTCTAGGAGAGCTTTATAAAGGCAATTACGAACCAATAAGAACAGTACAGCAATTTAATAAAGTGCAACGGATCATCTTAAGGCAAGGGAAATTAGTCGGTCAAAATAGAAAAACTCCGATTTACATACTTCCCGAAAAGTAGGATCAGAGTCACCCGCAACCATATAAACTCTCAAAAAAAGGGCGTTAGAATGAATAATTATTCCAACGTCCTACTTTTTTACCCCTATAAAAATAGGGTGACTTCTTTTTTTTCGGAAATGATTTTCCAGTTTTTCAAAAAAGGCTCTAAAATGGCGCGATTCTTCATATATTAGCAACTATCATTGAATTTGCTTAAACTCAATAAATCCTGTTTGAATTTTTTCAACCCCATCTTTCTTACCGAATATATGCAAAAGATTAATAACTTTTGATTCATAATCGCTTTGATCTAAATAATAAATTATCATTTTATCCGACATCCCAGCTATTTCCCTAATCACATCAGAATCGGTAAGGCCTAAAGAATGTCCGAAAAAATGTAAATTTACCGGAAGAACACGCCCGTTCTCATTCACATAGAAACGTGCACGGTCTATAATTCCCGTCCTCTTCTGTATTCTCTGAAAATATTTCTTAAAATAAACAAAGTCAAGATTTTCTTCGCTATCATCGGAAATCCCAAACACCATATTTTTAGATTCTTGCTTAAGATCACCATGTATATAAAAAATATCATTCTCATCTATATCGTATACTTTCGATATAGTATCTGTATAATTAAAATTTATGACATATGACGGATTAATGCTTTTTATTTGCATTGATTCCATATCACGATTTGCCGAATCTAAATCAAATTTCAGATAACGCCACAACGCATTTATAGTATAATCCAATTCACTTTTTATACTATCAAAAAACTTTTTCTTATCAAATTCGCCAAATGTATTTTTGAATTCTCTAGCGATTTGCATGCCAGATAACATTGTATCTGTTTTCACGAAATAGCGTTCAAAGATTTTTATAATTTCCATATTTTCATTGGATAATCCTTTTGTCAAAAAACGACCTTTGTTTGCAGCACCTTTTTCATTCAAAATATTATCAAACAACTTCACGATATGATATATGGTTTCTTCGCAATCAATCCATCCGTCATTTGCATCAGCCATCATTTGAAAGGTTTTTATAAATGGGTTTTCCATTAAGTCTGATTTGCTACTTGTTGCATCCACAAAGTCAATGTATCTTGTTGCTAAACCATGATACAAATCAAATCCGTTTCCTATAACTAATATGTTGTTTTCTTTAGTATTCGCCATAACAGATCTCCTAGTTTTTTATTTTATCATAGCACAAAAAGAACCAGCACACCATGATGATATGCTGGTATTAAATTTCAATATTTTTTTATCTTGCTTCTCTTTTTCAAATACTCTAACACACTAATCCTTGGCAGTCATTCTTCTCTCAGTTCCTCACAGACTTCTTTAACAATCTCATGCTCTTCTGCTATCTCGGTATCTCCGTCACAATAACTTCCCGCATATTTTTCTTTGTATTCCGTTGCCGTTCTGTGCTGTTCGCTCATTCTGATCACCTCCTGATCTCCTCGTAAATTATCCTTGCTCCTTTTGCAATTATGTAGCCTGCTGCCACAAATCCACTTATGACAGTAAGAGCACTCGCTACAAAATCTAATGTTTGTAAAAAGTACAAATTATCACCTTCTTTAATTTTTTATATTTTTCTTCAAAACTGCGTTAGTTTTCCTCGACTTATGTGTATATATAGTAGAGGAACTTATAATATCGAGGTCGGGGCAACGGCACTTAAGACCGTGCTCCGCTGTCCTCTATTTTTTCAGTGTCCTGATCGCAACATACAGAATAATAATTCTGTCATTGATCGTTTTCTTAGTTTCGGAATATATTTTCTAATAGAACACAATTTCCATTCTTTATCTATAGATAATTCTGTCGGACTTTCAAATTCTTCGTATTTATCCGCATAAATCGGTATTGGTACTAAAATTCCCACTCCCTGTGGTATTTCTTGTATAACTTCCTTATAGGTTTTCATCGGCATCACAAGGTAATTCTTTTCTGCTATGAAGTTTTGTCCAAATCCACTTTTAAAATCCGCTTTGCAACTCTTAACCTCATAACAGGTAAAACTTCCTTTTTCGATTGCACTTATTCCACAAACTCCAACCGGTTCAAATTGCATAAAATCAACTCTTTTTACATCTGTTGTGCCGTAGTCTATGCTCACTTCACTTGCCCAGTATTTCCCCATTCCTGAAAACTTTTCTTTTTTTAGTAATTCCCCAAGAAATTCTGTTGTTTCTCTTCTGTTCATATTTACTCCCCTTTCATAATATGTCCTGCTACCTGTGCTTCCTTTGGCTTGCACGGTTCCGGAATTGGACGCCATGCTACAACTTTTCGTTTCACAGCACAATTCCCCTTTTCGCACTTCCATTTTCCATCAATTGTATAAGATGTTCCGGTTTTTCGCGTTCCGTCTTCAAATTCAAAAGTTACATTTACTTCGTCCGACGACTTTCCAAACATTGCATTTGACCACATGTCTGTTCCTTTGAATTTTGCAAATATAGAATCATGTTCTTCCGGCAATCCATCTTCGACTGGAATCCAGCCGTCATTGCTAGGGATATTTGTGTCTGTCACATCGTCCATGTGTGAACGGATGATTTCTTCAATTTCAGTTGCTATTCCAGTAGCACCTAAAGCAAATAACACTTCATGTCCAACTACAAACT
>PPYF01026730.1_pt1 | contig 57994 bp, 56 predicted proteins | sample 1559871 | NCBI WGS metagenome assembly PPYF01 (sample SAMN08240021, study PRJNA423297) | Human gut metagenome, whole genome shotgun sequencing project.
TATAGGGTTCACTTTATATAACAACAATGGGGTCTATGATCCCGTTTTTATTCAATCGTCGCTTATTTTAGTGACATTATGCTAAAACCTTAGTCGCTAACGCCGACATTTGCGGACAATGGTATATCGAGAACATCGTTTTCAGCGATTCCGACTATGTGCGCCCCGATGAGACGTCATTGAGCATGAAACAGTATATAGTCTTTGAAGACAGCACATATTTCATTATGACAAACTGCAACTCCTTCAACGGGTCATACACTGTAAAAGGAGATTCCATAAAACTCGGTGACGGGGCCATGACCGAAATGGCGTGCGATGACATGAAGACGGAGGATGCCCTGCGACGGATTCTGCCCCACATATCCACAATAGACGTTCAGAATGACTCTGTAGTGAGATTAAATGGCTTGGCTCCCGCCGAGTGTATCCTGCTTCGCAAAGCAAAAACTGAAATCAAATGATAAGGGCTTTTCTCTCCTTTACAATCCTCTTGTTGACCATTATTGTCGTTGGATGCAAGTCTCAGAGGATTGATGCGTCGGAGTCTGTTGTTATTGATGGTAAAGTGATATATGGACCGGACGGATCCCCATTAAGACAAACTGTTATAAAGCGAGTCTCAGATAGTAAGACATTTCTGACCGACACTTTAGGAAATTTCCATATTGAGGCACAAACTGGAGATTCACTGCGGTTCTCTTACGTTGGCACTATCGGTAAGACATTCCCGATATTGAAGAATGACACTTCCATGACCGTGGAGCTTGAGCCCTATGTGCCCGGCAATGACGAATATGTCTATAATGATAAATATTTAGGTAAATTTGAAAATCGAGACGATGGCTCGACTCTTGTGATCAGCAAAGCGGAAAATGGGTATAATGTCTCAATAAAACTCTTTCGTCTTACCGAGATTGATGATGGATTTGGGGAGTTGAAGGATGGTAAACTTGTCTTCACAGGAACCGATGCTACCGGGAAGCCAATATCTGGCGAGGTTACTGTCGGTGGAGATATTGCAAATCTGGTGTTTACGCGTTCGACTTGGGAATATCTCCCTGACGGAATGTCATACACATTTGACAGAAAGCATGACATCGGGTCTGCCTCTCCAAAACGTCATTCTACCGCAGGTGGAATGGCTATGAGAATTGTCAGATCGGACATCTCGCCCAATAATCGCGATAAATCCATCGCACAACTTACTGAAATCAACCCGCAGGGTTGGGAAATGCCTTGCATTTATCAGTATAAACCTTCATTGTATTAATTTTCATCGCTCAGTAATAAGTAGTTTTTTGTTAATGCAATCAATTGATAATCAATCAATTACTTGCCGATGCAAAAATGCGTGAATATGGAGGTGAGCAGATCGGGGGTTGTCACGCTCCCTGTTATTGTCCCGAGGAAATGAAGGGCTTCTCTGACGTCCTGGGCGATGAAGTCGGCGGAGAGGTTGCTGTCGATGCCGGCTATGGCCTGGCGCAGCGATTCTGCTCCGCGCGTGAGAGCCTCGTAGTGGCGCGCGTTTGTCACTATAAGTTCCTGCCCGGGATCGTAGCCGTTGTATGACATCTTCTTCAGACGCTGTTTCAGCATGCCGTATCCTTCGCCGGTCTTGGCGCTGAAAGGGATGGCGTCTTTTATGACCGATTCAAATGAAGCATCAGCGTCATCACCTCTTTGTGTTTGTGAACCATCCGTCAAGGATGCTGTGTCATTTCCTTCGTTATGTGAGTGTCCTGTCTTGAGTATAAGCTCATCAGTGTCGGGACTCTCCGTCATACGATGGTTCTTCACACCTGCGAGATCAGATTTATTGACAAGCACTATCAGCTTACGGTCGGGATCCTCACGCATTATCTCCCGGATCTCGCTGATCTGCCTGGCTGCGTCGGCGAACGGATCGAAAACCCATATGACTATCCGGGCTGTCCGAATTTTCTCCTTGGCGCGCTCTATGCCTATCGATTCGACCATATCGTCAGACTCCCGGAGTCCGGCTGTATCTGTAAACCGGAAAAGGATGCCATCGATCTCTGCGGTATCTTCTATCACATCGCGGGTGGTGCCCGGTATGTCGGTCACGATGGCCTTATCCTCGCCGAGAAGCATGTTGAGCAGCGATGATTTCCCGGCGTTGGGTATTCCGGCGATCACGACCGGTATGCCGTCCTTGAGCACGGCGCCCGAAGCATAGGAGTCGGCCAGACGCTCAACCTTGGCGAGTATGGCGTCGGCGAGGGAACGGAGGTTGGCCCTGTCGGCGAATTCCACGTCTTCCTCAGAGAAGTCGAGCTCCAGTTCAAGCAGCGACGCGAACTCGATCAGCCGCTCCCTGAGCGCCTCGAATTCGCGCGAGAAACGCCCCCTTGTCTGTGATACCGCAAGATCATGGGCCGCTTTCGACGATGCGGCGATCAAGTCGGCCACGCCTTCGGCCTGCGCCAGATCGAGGCGTCCGTTGAGGAAAGCTCTCTGAGTGAATTCTCCCGGCCCTGCGGCACGCGCTCCGCGCCGGATGAGGTCGGCCATTATCTCGCGCTGTATCCACACAGACCCATGCACCGAGATCTCAACCACATCCTCTCCGGTGAACGACCGTGGCGCCCGGAAAAGAGTGGCGAGACATTCGTCGATAAGTTCTCCTGAAGTAGAGACATATCTTCCCAGGGTGGCTGTATGTCCGGCGATCTCCTTCAACGGTTTGCCGCGCCATGCGCCTCCGACTATCTCAATGGCGTCCGGTCCGGATATACGTACTACGGCTATACCTCCTGTGCCCGCGGGGGTGGAGACGGCCGCTATCGTGGATTGTCCGTTCATTTTCCTGCTCTGTTCCATTCCTTGAAAGAGAAAGTTGCCTCCACCTTTTCCTCCACATCATCGGGGAGGGCGGGGAAGAAATCATAACCTGTTATCCTCTCGAGCTCATCGATGCTCATCGCATAGTTCTGCATGTTGCCGGGGGCTGTCATGTTGGGATAGACGAAGGCGATGCCCCGGGGCTCGTCGAGATAGGGTGCGAGAAGCACCTTGAAGAAGGCTCCGGGCACCCTGACGCCGGCATGGCCGATGCGTTTCGTGTCGGCCGGCGTATAGAGAGGTCCGGCCACGATCATGATCGCCGAGTCTCGCTGTGCCCATTGTCTCTCCTTGTTCTCGAGCGTTTTCCACGCTCCGTTGTTGAGCGCGTGCTCCTGCGGACATATGTTGGCCATCACGAAACAGTCTTCCATGGCCTCCGTGCTCCATTTCTGGTCGGCCGAGGGGCACATGTGGCCGCGGTCGTAGCCGGAGCGGGTGTAGTCGGATGTCGCCGGACACCCTTCGAGATCCGGATCAGTCCAGAACTTGTCGCCGCGCCCCGTGGCGCCCGTAGTCTCCTCCCCGAGGAGTTCCCAGGCCACATAGTTGGGAGTGCGGTTGTCTTTATTGAATGAGATTGTGAATCCGATATATTCTTTGGACTGGGAGGGTAGGGAGTCGGGGAGTTCCACTGTCTCGAGTGCGGCATAATGCCTGTTGCCGTAATGTGTCGGCGCGTCGTCGCCCTCTTTCTCCCCCGCGGCGCTGCTGACTGACGGACGGAGCGCCATGTAGGCCCCGACAAGGAGGAATACGACGCTGACCGACAGCACGGCAGTGCCCATACCGCTGTTTTTTCTCTTTTTACGTGACATCTGTGATAATGTTGTTGCAGGGGATAGTCCCCGCAGTTGAAATCAAAACAACTTCTTCACTACAAAATTACAAATGATTTTGATATGACGCAAATTTAAGCTAATTTTGTAGGAATAAAAGCGCCGCGTCCCTCAGCCCGGGCCTCGGCGCCAACAACGACACAAGATGACTTTAGAAGAACTTAAAGCAAAAGGGATGGCCGGGGAGGGCGTATCTCCTGAAGAGGCCGCATGGCTCGCCGCCTATCCCGACCTCGACGCCCTGTGCGACGCTGCCGACGCCATAAGCCGGCACTGGCAGGGCACCGAGGTGGATTCCTGCTCCATAATAAATGCACGCAGTGGAATGTGTGGTGAAGACTGCAAATGGTGTGCCCAGGCCTCTCGCCACCACACCGGCTGCGACACCTACGGCATCATTTCGCGCCCGGAGGCCATGAAGGCGGCGAAAGCCAACAGTGAGGCCGGAATCAGGCGTTTCTCATTGGTGACGAGCGGGCGCACGGTAGCCGCGAAAGACCTCGGTTCATTCTGCGACATAATCCGCGATATAAAGGCAGAGACAGGTCTTTATCTATGCGCCTCGATGGGACTTCTCAACCGCAAGGGGATGGAGATGTTGCGCGACGCCGGTGTGAGCCGCTACCACTGCAACATGGAGACCTCTTCGCGCGTGTTCCCGACGCTCTGCACCACCCATACGCCCGACGACAAACGGCGCACCATAAAAGCCGCCAAGGAATGCGGACTTGAGGTGTGCTCCGGAGGAATCATCGGGATGGGGGAGAGCATGGCCGACCGCATAGAGTTCGCCTTCGACCTCCGCGACCTTGATGTCGACTCAGTGCCGATCAATATCCTCAATCCGATAAAGGGTACTCCTCTCGAAGACACCCCATTGATCTCGGAGGAAGACGTGATACGCACCGTGGCAATTTCCCGGTTTATCCTCCCCAAGAAGTCGCTGCGCTTTGCCGGCGGCCGCATGCGCCTGAGCCATCACTCCATGCTCCGCATAATGAAAGGGGGCATGAACGGCGTGCTTATGGGCGATATGCTCACTACCGTCAGCAATACCATAGCCGACGACCGGCGTCTCTTCAGCGAGGCCGGCCTTAAGTTCTGATCTCTGTTCATGTTTTATCTCTCATCCTATCCTGATACAGTATATGTCAAAATCAGTCTACAAATACGCGGCGGAGGCGGGTCTCCCCGTCGGTCTCTATCTCAGCCTGATGTCGGCCTGTTTCCTACTGAGCCTGGAGGCCCCCTTCCTTCCCACTCTTCTCCTTCCGCTTGCCATCGGTTTCCCTTTCCTCCTGGCCTGGCATATGCGCCGCATGGGGCGCGCCGAACCCTCCTACATGCGAGTCTCGGCCCTATGGCTGTGTGGAATCTACACCGTGATCTTCGGCACCCTGATATGCTGTCTGCTGTCGGCGCTCTATCTTGTGGCGGTCGATCCAGGCTTCCTCGGCAGATATGTCAGTGAGGCGCTCGCTGCGATCGAGTCCGGTCCGGCTGCCTCACAGTATGCCGACACCGCGGAGCTGATACGGAAGGCCCTTGATTCGAAGATGGTGCCTACCCCCACGGAGTTCGTCTCCACCATGGGGTGGCTCACCTGCTTCTCCGGCTCGGTCCTCTCCCTGGTGATAGCCATGATTCTTTCGGCCACCTCACGCCGTGCATCCGCCGGCATGTGGCGTTGAGCCTGCGTGTTTCGCAGGAAATATGGGGCTGAGCCATACTTAACCGGGCCTTATGTGGAGGTCATTGAGTTTTTTTTAGTAATTTCGCGCTTAAAACCGGGCAGGTAAGCGGCGTTCGCGGTTATCTGTCTGCTAATTCTTACCAACGTCTTAACGGAAAAATGGACATTTCAGTAGTCATACCTTTATATAACGAGGAGGAATCGCTTCCCGAACTCTCGGCATGGATAAAGCGGGTGATGGACGCCAACGGCTTCACATATGAGGTGCTCTTCATCGACGACGGCTCAACCGACCGCTCGCTTGAGGTGATCAAGGAGCTCGCGGCTGCCGACGATCATATCCACGCCGTCTCCTTTTCTCGCAACTATGGCAAATCGCCGGCGCTCGACACCGGCTTCCGCCGGGCCAAGGGGGACGTCGTGATCACCATGGACGCCGACCTGCAGGACAGTCCCGACGAGATACCGGAACTATACCGTATGATCCGCGAGGAGGGTTATGACCTCGTGTCGGGATGGAAAAAGAAACGTTATGATCCCCTCTCCAAGACACTCCCTACAAAACTCTTCAACGCCACGGCGAGGAAGGTGAGCGGCATAAAGAATCTCCACGATTTCAACTGTGGCCTCAAGGCTTACCGCAATGCCGTGGTGAAGCACATAGAAGTGTATGGCGACATGCACCGCTATATCCCTTATCTCGCCAAGAACGCCGGCTATACGAAAATAGGGGAGAAGGTGGTCCATCATCAGGCACGCAAATACGGCCACACGAAGTTCGGCCTCGACCGCTTTGTCAACGGTTACCTCGACCTGGGGACTCTATGGTTCCAGTCGAAATTCGGTGTCAAGCCGATGCACATATTCGGCCTGCTCGGCTCGCTCATGTTCCTTATCGGCTTCCTGGCTGTTCTCGTGGTTCTTGTGCTGAAAGTGATAAGCATGAACAGCGATACGTATCATTTCTACGTCACGAAATCGGTCTACTTCTATTTGTCGCTTGCCGCGATGGTGATGGGTCTGCAGTTCTTCCTGTCGGGTTTCATAGGGGAGCTGATCACCAGGAACTCTCCCGAGCGTAATAATTACCTTATAGCCGAGGAGATATGAGCACCGGATTACAGAACGCGCTGCGTCGCGGGATTCTTCCCGCGGGCATCGCCTTGCTGGTTGCTGGCGTGGCATGCACCAATGATGAGTGTATGGAGAACAAAAACTCGCTTCCGCTGGCCGGATTCTACAGTTCGGAGGCGGTGCCTGTGGCTATCAGTGTCGACTCTGTCACGATCTATGGCATCGGCGCCCCGGGCGACAGCGTGCTCCATGATTCGGTGCGCAATCTGAAGCAGAGTTATCTCCCTTTCCGTATCGATCAGGAATCGACCAGCTATGTGATCAATTATCTCCAGGGTGAACTCGGGCGCTTCCGCATAGCCGACACCATAACTTTCAACTATGATATAGTGCCATGGTTCGTCTCATCGTCGTGCGGAGTGGTCTATGAATACCGTATGCGCGACATTGTCACGACCCACCACGTCATAGATTCCGTGACATGCCCCGGAGGTGTTATCGACAATAAGAATGCGGAAAACCTCCGCATATATTTCAGGGTAGCGAGAGAGGAGGAACAGCCATGATTGGAAAGATTGCTTTGCTGAAGATGCTCGCCACCGCCGTCATGATGGCCGCGGTGTCGCTTCCTGTCATGGGGCAGAAGAAGATCACTCCGGTTGACAATGATCCCACGAAGCCGCGTCAGCCGGTGCTGCATTACTATGACAAGCACGGTAACCCGCTCGAGGAGCCGGTGCTTTTCCTCGCCGACCTCGACACGGTGAAGAGTGCGCGTCCCGGCCCTGTCTATCCTCTTCTGCAGTCGGTGAGCGTCGGATTCAATTTCTTCGATGCCGTCATGATGGCAGCGGGACAGAAGCACGCCAGCCTTGACCTCTGGGCCTCCTTGTCGCTCCACAACTGGTTTGAGCCTGTGGTGGAGCTTGGCGTCGGCTTTGCCGACAACCGTCCTGAGGAAGGCAACTTCCGCTATAAGGGGAAACCGTCGTTCTACGGCAAGATCGGCATGAACTACAACTTCCTCTATAAGAGCTCTCCCGACTATCAGGTGCATTTCGGCCTGCGGGGAGGCTACTCGTCATTCAGCTATGACATCACCGATATCACCGTCAATTCACCCTATTGGGACCAGACACAGTCAGCTTCCATACTCGGCCAGAAGGCCCACGCCCTCTACGGCGAGGTGCTCGGGGGGATAAAGGTGAAGATCTGGAAAGGCGTCTCGATGGGATGGGATTTCAGATACCGGTTCAAGTTCAACTCAAGCAAGGGAAGCAATTCCGATCCGTGGTTTATACCCGGCTACGGCACTACTTCAGCCATTTCCGCATCGTTCTCCCTGATTTATACCATCCCCTTCCGCCATAAGAAGAAGGATGCGGTGCTTCCGGAAGAGGGAGGTGCCCCGGTCCACGATGCGCCGCTGCCCGAGCGTAAAGACCTTCCTGGAGCGGTGCTTCCTGCCGATTCGGTCAAAAATGAGCTGTAATATTTGGCGGGATGAAAAAAAAATTGTAATTTTGCAGTCGCGAATTCCGCCATGGCCTGAAAAAGCGCGGGAAATATCCTGCCGCCCAACGGATTCATTTGAATTTCAAATCAATAATAGTAAATGTACGCTATCGTAGAAATCAAAGGACAGCAGTTTAAGGCTGAAGAGGGAAAATACCTCTATGTCCACCACCTCGGCGATGAAGTGAAGGAGGGCGACGCAGTCGCTTTCGACAAAGTGCTTCTCATAGATGCCGACGGCGACGTTAAGGTCGGCGCGCCTGCCGTTGAAGGCGCTAAAGTGAATTGTGAAGTGCTTCTTCCCCTCGTGAAGGGTGAGAAAGTGATCGTTTTCAAGAAAAGACGCCGCAAAGGCTATCGCCGCAAAAACGGACACCGTCAGCAGTTCACCAAAGTATTGGTTAAATCAATTGAAAAGTAAAAACACTCATCAGATATGGCACATAAAAAAGGTGTCGGCAGTTCGAAGAACGGCCGCGAATCAGAAAGCAAACGACTTGGTGTGAAAATCTTCGGTGGGTCTAACTGCAAAGCCGGAAACATCCTGAAGCGTCAGCGTGGCACTCAGCATCATCCCGGACTGAATGTGGGCATGGGCAAAGACCACACTCTGTTCGCCCTCATCGACGGAGTTGTAGTGTTCTCCACAGGCAAAGAGGGCCGCAAGTTCATCAACGTGCAGCCTCACCAGAACTGATAGATATCAGTCAGCAAACAATATTAGAGTCTTCCCGGTGCGGACATAGTCTGCCACCGGGAAGACTTTTTAATTTATGCTTGCGGGAGAATCAGCAGTTGTCGGCCACGCGGTATGCCTTGTACGACAGCCGTGCTTCTCTGGCAGCCTTGCGTTTTTTCGCAGTATGGCCCATTATCCCTTTTCTTATAAGATAGTCGAGTGAATATTTCCCGGCTCCTGCGATAAGGAAGATGGCGCTGCCGATGAAGCACGCTATCGACTGGATGTCGAGGTCGCCGTATATGCCTGATTTCACAGAAATTATTGCGAATACCACCGCTGCGGAGAGCATGGCGAAACGTGAAAGCAGTCCGACTGCGAGCATTCCGCCGGCAGCTATCTCGCCGATGGCGAAGATGCGTGATGACATGATGTTTTCGGGAGCTATGATACGGCTGTCGAGAATGAACACTCCCGACACTATCAGAAGTGCGGCGAATAGGAGACGCAGCAGCAGGATGTATGTGCCGTAGAGATTGACGCCGGGCATCATGCAGGCGAATGTGAGGTTGAGGCTTCCTTTCCCTTTTCTTTCTTTATACACCGGGCTCAGGACCTTGGTCCTGATCAACCTTACGGGTGCTTCCGGATGGAGCGCCCCGAGCGTGAGTCGGCCCGGATCGACCGATATGACTCTGGATAGTTTCATAGAGGGGGCTTTTAGCGTCGTTGAATGTCAATATGGATTGCGTTCGGTTGCCCGGAATGGATCCGTGAGGCCGGAGTCATGTTCCGCGGCGGTTGCTTTCCGAAGCTATAACAATCACAATGTCAATATTGTTGAGGGTAAATAGCCGAAATACTGCATTTTTGCTGCCTCTTTGCCATCTTTAGTCGATATTTTTATTTGCAGGATCTATTAAAAAGTACTACCTTTACATCGTAGTTTTTCATATGTGATGACAGAATGAAAAGGATCGGCAAACTATATTTCCGCTACGGCACCATGGGATCGGCCAAGACCGCCATGCTGCTGACCACGGCCTATAATTTCGAGGAGCGTGGCATGGCATATCTATGCTTCAAGCCTGTGGTCGACACCCGCGAGGCGCGCAATGTGATCAGGAGCCGCATAGGGATAGAAAGGGAATGCAAATGGATATACCGCGACACCAATCTCTACGAACTCGTAAGCCATATGCACGACGAAGGGGGAGTGGTGCCTGAGTGGATGCTTGTCGACGAGGCTCAGTTTCTCACACCTGAGCAAGTCGACCAGTTTGCGGCGATAGTCGACGATTTCGGATGCAATGTGCTGTGTTACGGATTGCGTACTGATTTCCAGACACATCTCTTTGAGGGTTCACGACGTCTTTTCGAGATAGCCGACTCCATAGAGGAGGTGAAATCAACATGCAGTTGCGGACGCAAGACCATTGTCAATGCCCGCATCGACGGCCGGGGCCGTATCATCACCGAAGGAGAGCAGGTGGAGATCGGCGGCAACGACCGCTATATGGCGGTATGCCGCAAATGTTGGACCAACCGCCGGATCGCCAGACTTGACGAAGGGCGTCTACCGCTGTGATCAATTAGCAGTTAGTAATTTTCAGTTAGTAATTGTAATCTTTTTTGCTCTCTCCCCCTCTCAACTCTCAACCCTCAACCCTCAACTCTCAACTCTCAACCTTTAAACTCTAAACTCTAAACCATAAACCATAAACTCTCATGCTAAGCAAAGAAATCAGAAAAGATATAATCTCCCTCATGAAGCGGGAAGTCGTCCCGGCCTTAGGATGTACGGAACCCGCGGCAGTGTCTTTATGTGTGGCCAAGGCCACCGAACTGCTCGGTGAGGAGCCGGCAGGCATTGAGGTGCTGCTTAGTCCTAATATACTGAAAAACGCAATGGGAGTCGGCATCCCCGGCACAGGTATGATCGGCCTGCCCATAGCGGTGGCGCTCGGAGCGCTTATCGGTCGGTCGGACTATGGTCTTGAGGTGCTCCGCGACGTTGATCCGGCGGCTGTGGAGCGCGGCAAGGAATATATATCGCGTGATGCTATACGCATTGGCCTTTGCGAGAATCCTCCTTCCATTCTCCATATAGAGGTCACAGTAGAGGGAAAATCCGGAAACCATGCCAAAGCCGTGATTTCCGTATCCCACACCAACTTCGTATATCTTGAGCACGACGGCGAAGTGCTTCTCGACAGAATTGGAGAATGCGGAGGCGTGTCTCACGGCGATTCGGCCGACCGAGAACTCGATATGGCCACCGTCTATGATTTCGCCATGACAGCTCCTCTCGATGAGATCTCCTTCATACTCGATGCACGCAGGCTCAACAAGGCTGCCGCCGAACTTGCGCTGAAGGGTGACTACGGGCATTCCCTCGGTGCCACTATGCAGAGGAAGGGCAGATCTCTTTTCGGCGATACCCCTCTCGAGCATATGCTCAGCGCCACATCGGCCGCATGCGACGCCCGCATGGGCGGGGCACAGGTGGCTGTGATGTCTAATTCGGGCAGCGGCAACCAGGGTATCTGCGCCACTATGCCTGTGGTGAGCTATGCCGAGGATATCGCGGCATCGGAAGAGCAGATGATAAGGGCGCTTACCTTGAGCCATCTCACCAGCATCTACATAAAGCAGAGCCTTGGACGGCTCTCCGCCCTCTGCGGATGCGTGGTGGCGTCAACCGGCGCGTCCAGCGGCATCACCTATCTTATGGGTGGCGGCTATGATGAGGTCTGTGCCTCTGTGAAGAACATGGTAGCCAATCTTACGGGAATGATATGCGACGGGGCCAAGCCCTCATGCTCGCTAAAGATCTCCTCAGGCGTCTCTACCGCCCTCATGTCGGCTATGCTGGCCATGAACGGAAAGTGTGTCACTCAGGTCGAGGGTATCGTGAGTGACGATGTCGACAGGTCAATCCATAATCTTACCTCCATAGGGCGCGACGCTATGGTCGAGACTGACCGCTATGTCCTCTCTATCATGACCTGTAAGTAGGCTTGCAGAAGATATATACGTATAAGACCCGGCAGAGATGGATATCGCTGCCGGGCCTTTGTATTATCGTTCAGAGATGATGCGTGAGTATGTGCATGGCCATGGAGGTGCCTTCGGGGGTGCGCAGCCAGTCAGACAGGGTTGCGGCATGGCTGAATCCGCACTCGCTGAAGAGCGTCAGCGACGCGGGATTGTCGTCGCTTACCTTTGCCGCGAGCGTGGAGATCATCAGCACCTGGCGCGCATATTTGCAAAGAGCGTCGATCGTGTCGCGGCCGTATCCCTTCCCCCTGTATGCCCTGCGGATGTATATGCCTATGAAGGCCCGGGAGTGGCGCTGAGAGATGTCGTAGAGATCGGCGAGACCCACGGGATCACCCGTGCGGCTGTCGCATGCCACGAGGCGCAGTTGTCCGCTGCCGAAGGGATCCGCGTCGTAGGAGAGGGCGTAGTCGCGAAGCATTTTCCGCGAAATGGGGGCAACGGTGTCGCCATATTTCCAGGCGTCGGTGTCGTTCTCTATGTCATACATGAAATCGGCGTCGGTAGGTTCGGGCGCACGCAGCGATATGCTATTCATTGGGATGGAATGTTGATGAGAAAAGTATGCGGTTCTGTATCGATTTGCCCAAAGTGAGTTCGTCGGTATATTCCAGTTCGTTGCCTATGCTCAGGCCGCGCGCGAGCATGGTCACCTGCACGGGGAGATCGGCGAGTTTACGGTATATATAGAAATTTGTGGTGTCTCCTTCGATTGTAGGGCTTAAGGCGAGGATCACCTCCCGGAGGTTTTCCTCAGTGACGCGGCGCACCAGACTGTCGATCTCCAGATCGGCAGGGCTAATGCCGTCGAGAGGGGAGATCACTCCTCCCAGCACGTGGTATAGACCTGAATGCTGGCGTGTGGCCTCCACAGTGATCACATCCTTTACGTTTTCCACCACGCAGACCACTGCCGGATCGCGACGCGTATCGCTGCAGATAGGGCAGAGCTCCTGCTCGCTTATGTTGTGGCATCGGGAACAATAGCAGATATTCCGGCGCATATTGATGATTGATTCCCCGAGTGCGACGGCCTCGTTCTCGTCGCGGCGCAGAAGATGCAGCGCCAGGCGCAGGGCCGTCTTCCTGCCTATCCCCGGCAGCTTCGAAAGCTCCCCGACCGCATTCTCAAGTAATGATGAATTGAAAGACTGAATCATACTGCAAAGGTACAAAGAAGTTGTTGATTAAACAACTTCTTCTCTCTTATGGAGTGGTAATAGAAGTTCGTTATCTCTACCCCTTGCGTATGCGGTTAAGTTAAAAGCTTGAATTTGTTCTTAAATACTATGACATGGCAAGTCCATCATAAATGGCGAGGATGCTAACAAACTCACTCCGTACTCTTGAAGAGGACGGTTTCGTGACGCGCACAATCTATGCTGAAGTTCCTCCAAGGGTGGAATACAGCATCACTGACCGCACCCGTTCACTGTTTCCCCACATCAATTCATTGATTGGCTGGGCGAAGGACAATATATCGGCAATCCTCCGTAACCGTTCCAATCACAAAAAGCAATAAATTCGATACAATTATTTTGATCCCCACAACAAAGTGATTTCTGGAATAAAGTGCAAATTCCCTATCTTTGACACTCCGATGCCGGTTGTCTTTGCGATTTCACTCACTATTTCTGCATTAGTCATATTGAAGATGTGTTTATTCAAAATACACACCTATGAGCCAGTTGATGCCGAACCCAATCAGTATGGCAATCGTGAAACTGGCTAATGTGCCGATGAGCACATATTCTGTAATCTTTATGTCTTTGGCTTTGTTCAGTTCCCCCGAACCGGAAAACCGATTTAGCCGCCAATTTCAGTAACCATCTTTGTGGAATCCACAATATCACCGGTTATTATCGCTCTAATTTTCATAATCTGAAATTTTGTGCGAATATAAGCATAACTACTGAATTATGCAACTAAAATCGGTTGCATTATCTTTTTGCAACCTTAAAAAGTTGCATAATATATTATGACAATAAAGAATAAGGCCTCTTTGTCGCCTTGGGGCGGATGAAATTTCTTGCAAATTGAAGGATATGGAGCATCACGCTTCGTCGCTTTCTTCGCTGATATGGCATTGGTTACTTATTCCGCTTGGCGAACCACCCGTCACGTTTGTGACGGCATTCCCTGAGGGTCGGAGCAACCACCGAAAAGAGGTCTCCGTTTTGGTCTGGAAGTCGTATATCAATCTCGTTATTTTGCGGCCTCTGTGGGCGGAATAGAAGGTCTCGTACTCTTGGGTGGTTGATATTCCGTTTGAGGACACACGTGTTTTAGGAGGAAGGGAAATGATAAAAAACTGTAATGGAGTTGGATATTCGGTGGGAATTTGTTAGTTTTGCATGAACTATCATAACAGAATCAGATGATTGACTATATATCAGGCCCTATCGCCGAACTGACCCCGACGATGGCGGTGATCGACTGCTCGGGAATAGGCTATGAGATAAATATTTCCCTCATCGATTATGCCGAGCTCAACGGCGGCGCCGGAAAGGGTAATGTTAAGCTATTTGTGCACGAGGCAATCAGGGAAGACGCACATCTTCTCTATGGGTTCCTCACCAAGAGAGGACGGGAGCTTTTCCGTCTTCTGATAGGGGTGAGCGGGGTTGGTCCGAATACCGCTCGTCTCATTCTTTCGTCGCTCACCGCGGACCAGCTCGAGAGCGCCATAGCCTCAGGTCAGGATGCGGCACTGAAGGCTGTGAAGGGGATAGGGGGAAAGACTGCCCAGCGCATCATCGTCGACCTTCGCGACAAGATCAAGACCGATCCTACGGCGCTGTTCCCGAGCGCACCAGTGGCTGGAGAGGCCTATGACGATTCGGTGGCCGCACTCGTAATGCTCGGTTTCACAGCCCAGCAGAGCCAGAAGGTGCTGAAGAAGATATTCGCTGCAGATCCCTCGGTCAGCACGGAGAAGGCCATAAAGCAGGCGCTCAAGATGCTCTGATGTCTCTTAAGGGTGCGACATCGCGACTCATCGCAAGACTGCTTCCACCGGCGCTCGTTGCGCTGGCGGCATGTGTCGTGTCGCAGGCCCAATACCGTCGCACCGAGATCCAGCCCCCTCCGCCGACCGGTATCACAGACTATTCGCGAAAGGGGCTGACCGACTACGGCAAGCTCCCTTCCAATATCACGACCGAGATCGTATATGATCCTTCCACATCGATGTATTACATCCATACGAAGCTTGGTGACAAGGATCTTCTCGTGCCTTACGTGATGTCGGCTGAGGAATACTCCCGTATGGCCACGCGTAATGAATTGGCAGATTATTTCCGGCGGAAAAACGCTTTGGCGGTGACAGAGAAGGAGAAGGCTCCATTCAATGTGCTCGACATGAATTTCGCCACAGGCCCGCTTGAAAAGATATTCGGACCCGGGGGAGTAAGGCTTACCACACGCGGAAGCATACAGCTCTCCATGGGAATCAAGAGCAACAAGACCGACAACCCGGCGCTGCCGATGCGTTCGCGGCGCAAGACCTTCTTCAGCTTCGACCAGAAGATCCAGGCCAATATCGGCGCTACTGTCGGCGACAGGCTGAAGTTCAATATGTCGTATAACACTGACGCGACTTTCGATTTCGACTCCAAGAACCTCAAGTTGAATTATGAGGGGAAGGAAGACGATATAATCAAGAGCATCGAGGCCGGCAATGTCAGCATGACCACAGGGTCGAGCCTTATCAGGGGTGGCACGGCGTTGTTCGGTATAAAATCGAAGTTGCAGTTCGGCAAACTGACACTGACAGGCCTTCTCAGTCAGCAGAACAGCGAGTCGCGCACTGTGAACACCCAAGGTGGAGTGCAGACCACACGGTTCTCGATAAAGGCCGACGACTACGACGCCAATCGTCATTTCTTCCTTTCCCAGTATTTCTACGAGAATTACGACCGTTTCGCGGCGAAGCTCCCCCATGTCTCTTCCGGCATTACGATAACGAGGATAGAGGTGTGGGTTACAAACAAGAACAGTAACTACAACGAGAGCCGCAACTTCGTTGGCTTCATGGATCTGGGGGAGAACAGCCGGCTCGCCAACGATTACTGGCGCCCTAACGCGGCCTACGACAATCCGTCGAACCAGAGCAACAATCTCCTTGATGTCATAAAGACGGACTATCCGGGCGCGCGTGATATCAACATGGTGACGCAGGTGCTCGAACCTCTTTCCGCTTACGGCATAACCGGTGGTAAGGATTTTGAGAAGGTTGAGAGCGCGCGACTCCTCTCTCAGAGCGAGTATACCCTCAATCCGACCTTGGGATACATATCGCTGCGCTCGGCGCTCGACAGCGATGAGACACTCGCCGTGGCCTATGAATACACTTATCAGGGAAAGGTGTATCAGGTCGGGGAGTTTTCCGCCGATATATCCACCACTGATCAGAGCCTCTATCTGAAACTGCTTAAAGGCACGACTGTCTCTCCGGCGCTACCGATGTGGCGACTGATGATGAAGAACGTCTATTCGCTCGGTGCCTACCAGCTCCAGAAGAAGAATTTCAAACTCAACATAAAGTATCTGAGCGACACGACAGGAATGGAGATAAACTATCTTCCGGTGGGCACCATCGCCAACAAGCCGCTGTTGCAGGTTATGAACCTCGACAGGATAGACTCCAACCAGGAATCTAATCCCGACGGATTCTTCGATTTCGTGGAGGGATATACGGTGCAGTCGGCCACAGGAAAGGTCATATTTCCTGTGGCGGAGCCTTTCGGCGCCCATCTTGAGCGTGCCATAGGCAATCAGGCCATCGCATCGGAATATGTGTATAAGGAACTCTATGACTCAACCCTGACAGTGGCGCGGCAGTTCGCCGACAAAAACAAGTTTTCGTTGTCGGGCGAATATCAGGCAGCCGGAGGCGCCACCATCCGGCTCAATGCCATGAATGTGCCGAGAGGCTCGGTCGTGGTCACGGCCGGCGGAGTCGTGCTGACCGAGAACAGCGACTATACCGTGGATTACAGTATGGGTATAGTGACTATCACAAACCAAAGTATCATCGACTCAGGTACTAACGTGAACGTGACGCTCGAGAACCAGTCGCTCTTCAGCATGCAGCGCAAGACTCTTCTCGGCCTCGACGCCCAGTACAGGTTAACCCGCGACCTGACTTTCGGTGGCACTATACTCAATTTCTCTGAAAAGGCACTCACGGAGAAGGTCAATATCGGCGAGGAGGTGATCAACAACACCATGTGGGGTCTTAACCTGAACTACAATAAGGAATTCATGTGGCTCACCAACCTCCTCAACAAAGTTCCTACCATCAATGCCACAGCTCCCTCGGCATTCCGGCTAAACGCTGAGTTCGCCCAGCTTGTGCCACATGGCCAGAAGAGCGGCTCGGCCAAGGGATCATCATATATCGACGATTTCGAAAGCACGCAGACCGGAATAGACCTGCGTAATCCCTATTCATGGACTCTTGCCTCTACGCCTTACGATCCGTCGGGCGACGCCCTTTTCCCGGAGGCCGCGCTTTCCGACAACGTGGATTATGGCAAGAACCGTGCCCTGCTGGCCTGGAATTATATCGACAGGATGTGGACCCAGAAGAATTCCTCTCTTTTGCCCGGCTATCTCCGCAACGATCTCAAGCAACTCTCCAATCCCTACGTCAGGGAGGTGCTTCTGAGGGAGATTTATCCCGGTCGCGACATGACCTATGGAGAATCGAACTATGTGCAGACGCTCAACCTTTCGTTCTATCCCAAGGAGCGCGGCCCATACAACCTTGACGCCGAGAACATCGACGAACAAGGCAGACTGATGTCGCCTGAGAAAAGATGGGGTGGAATCATGAGGAAACTCGACAATACTGATTTTGAGAGCTCAAACGTGGAATACATAGAGTTCTGGATGCTCGACCCATTCCTCGATCCCGAAAATCACAACACAGAGGGGGGCGACCTCTATTTCAATTTCGGGGAGATAAGCGAGGATATACTCAAAGACGGGATGAAGAGCTACGAGAACGGCATACCGATTGACGGTGACAACCGCTTCATCAAGGAGACGAACTGGGGGCGCGTGTCGACCCAAAACTCACTGACCTATGCATTCGAGAACGCTGAGGATGCCCGTCCGCGTCAGGATGTAGGACTCGACGGACTTCCCAACAACGACGAATATGCCTTCCATTCATATGCCGGATATCTTGACCGTCTCCGCTCGAAACTTCCCGCGCAGACCATAGCGGAGATGGAGGAAGACCCTTTCTCGGCAATGAACGATCCGGCAGGCGACAACTACCATTTTTACCGCAGTGACTGGTATGACGCCCACCACACATCCATTCTCGACCGCTACAAGCATTATAACGGAGTTGAGGGCAACTCCCTCTCTCCCGACCAGAGCGACAACCGCATGTATCAGTCTTCGAGGAGCGTGCCTGATGTGGAGGATATAAACCAGGACAACACACTCAATGAATATGAGCGATATTTCCAGTATAGGGTGTCCATCCGCCCCGAGGATCTCCAGGTGGGGCGCAACTATGTAACAGACAGACGCGAGACCGTGGTGCCGACCCGCGAGGGGAATGCCACTACGGTATGGTATCAGTTCAAGATACCTCTTTCGCAGCCAGACAAAGTGGTGGGCTCGATCCGCGATTTCTCCACGATAAGGTTCATGAGGATGTTCATGACGGGTTTCAAGGAGGTGACCCATCTTCGTTTCGCCTCGCTTGAGCTCGTGAGGGGGGAATGGCGGGATTATGCCCTCAGCCTCGACAACCGCGACGACTCACCGGCGGAGGGGGAGCTCGACATGTCGATCGTCAATATTGAGGAGAACTACGGACGCAAACCTGTGAACTATGTGCTTCCCCCTGATGTGTCGCGCATCCAGGATCCGTCGCAGATGCAAGCCACGCAACTCAATGAACAATCCTTGAGCATGAAGGTGACCGACCTGCGCCCCGGCGCCTCCCGCGGGGCTTACAAGAATACACAGCTTGACCTCCGGCAGTATCGGCGCCTGCAGATGTGGGTGCATGCGGAGGCCCTTATCGATGATCCTACAAATCTCAGAGATGGCGATCTCTGCCTCTTCATACGGCTTGGTTCAGATGTGAAAAACAACTATTATGAATATGAGATTCCTCTTGAGCTCACGCCTCCCGGGGTCTATAACTATCTGAGCACTGCCGACCGGGAGGTCGTGTGGCCGCTCTCCAACATGCTTAATGTTCCGCTCGATGTCTTCACGTCGCTTAAGACCGAGCGCAATCGCGAACGGAGCGCCGGGGCAGAGGGGGTGGGCTACAATAACCTCTATTCACGCCGTGATCCCTCGAACGACCGCAACACGGTAGCGGTGCTCGGCAATCCGAGCCTTGGCGACGTCAGGGTGATGCTTATCGGGGTTCGCAACCGGGCGAACACTATGAAAGATGGTACGGTGTGGGTCAACGAGCTGCGTGTGACAGATTTCAACGAATCCGGGGGATGGGCGGCTAAGGTGAACGCCAACCTTGCCATGAGCGACATCGCCATGCTCAACTTCGCCATGCATAAGGAGACGGCAGGGTTCGGCAGCGTTGATCAGGGACTGTCTCAACGTAGGCTTGATGAATATGAGCAATATGACTTTGCGGTTCAAGGGGATGTGGGCAAGGTGTTTCCGAAAGCTGCGAAACTCACTGCCCCGGTCTATTACAGCCGCTCAACGGAGAAGACCACACCTAAATACAATCCTCTCGATCAGGATATTCTGCTGAAAGACGCTCTCGACGCGGCAACGACACGGCAGGAGAAAGATTCGATCAAAAACTATGCCTTGACACGTCGTGTCGTGGAAAGTTTCTCAATATCGAGCATGAAGTTCAACGTCAGAAGCAAGAACCCCATGCCATGGGATCCTGCCAATTTCCAACTTTCGTTCTCCTTCAACAAACAGCGGTTCATTGATCCTAACACGGAATATCAGCACACCAACGACTACCGCGGATCGCTCCAGTATTCCTACAGCCCTTATGTCAGGCCGTTGAGGCCGTTCAGCTTCCTGAAAGGGAAGGGAAAGACCGCGAAGTTTTTCAGAGACTGGGGGATTAACTGGCTCCCTAACAACATCTCCTTCTTCACCAATATCACGAGATATTACTATGAGGAGCAGACAAGAAGTCAGGTTGATGTCGACTTCCAGCTTCCTGTGCAAGTGAGCAAGAATTTCTGGTGGGACCGCCAGCTCAGCATCACGTGGAATCTTCTCCAGTCGCTGAGCCTGTCGTATGCCAGCAATACTACCGCCAGGATAGAAGAGACCGTAGGCGCAGTCAACAAAAGGCTGTTTCCTGACAAATACCGCGACTGGAGAGACACTGTCTGGTCGTCGATAAAGGGACTCGGGACGCCTTGGAACTACAATCAGACTTTCACCGGAGTCTACCGGGCGCCATTCAGCAAGATTCCGGCGGTGGACTATCTCAGCGGGTCAGTGAGCTACACCTCCACCTACCGATGGGACAAAGGAGCCACGGTCGATGATCTATATATGGGCAACACCATCCAGAACCAGTCGATATGGAACGCTGACGCACGTCTGAATTTCGAGACCCTTTTCAACAAATCGTCATATCTGCAGAAGATCAACCGTCGTTTCGGGAAGACTCAGTCGCGGGGACTGCAGAACGCGCGCGCGGCGTCGCGGCGTCCGAGGATCAGAAAGATGGAGAGGGCCGTGACCCTCCTTCCGGACTCTTCATCCGTCGTAAGGCATAATCTCAATACCCGCAAGTTAAAGGTCACTGCCATTAAAGATGGCAAGCCATTCAAAGTGGATACCCGTCCTGTCGACGACAACTCACTCGAGATACTGACCCGTGGATCCGGCATGATCCGCCTCACAATAGCAGAAGACAGAAAGGATCCCCGGCGTTCATTCCTCTCTGAGGCAGGGGAGTATGCCGTCAGATTCCTTATGATGCCGCGCAGCCTTGCTTTTCGATGGAGGGGATCGCATTCGCTCAGTCTTCCGCAGTTCTCGCCGAATGTGGGCGATGTGTTCGGACAGAGCAACAAATACGGGCCGATGGCTCCGGGGCTGGACTTCGCTTTCGGTTTCTACGATGAGAGTTTTATAAATAAGGCATTCGACCGCGGATGGTTGCTGACCTCCGATGAGATGACGTCGCCTGCCATATGGAACAAAGGAAAGGAGTTTAATTTCGAACTTACCCTCGAGCCGGCCAGAGGACTGAAGATAATGCTTACGAGCAACCTCACAGACAACCGCACGAAGCAGATACAATTCATGTTTCCGGGAATGCCGACATCGATGAGCGGATCGTATACGCGCACTCATGTGGCGCTTGCGAGCGCACTTCGTGGATCGAAGGCGGCCGACGGCTACCATTCTGAGGCGTTCTCGAAATTCCTTGCCAACATACCAGTTGTGGCGGAGCGTCTCGAACGGGAATATAGTTCCATGAACTATCCTGCGGGAGGATTTCTTGAAAACTCGCCATTGCAGGGCACGCCTTACAATCCTGCTGTGGGGGGAGTAAGTCCCACAAGTCCTGACGTGCTTATTCCGGCATTTATCGCAGCCTATAGCGGATATGATCCGCATAAGGTGACGCTCGGCCACTTCCCCGGTCTCGGCTCCATGCGTCCGAACTGGCGCGTCTCCTACGACGGACTTCTCCAGGTCGGGGGTATGGCGAAGGTTTTCAAGGCCTTCACGCTCTCGCATGCATATCAGTGCACCTACTCTGTCGGGAGCTACTCAAGCCATCTCGACTGGCTTGGAGTGAGAGGGGAGATGGGTTTCATGCTCGATGAACTCTCCGGACAGCCGGTTCCTTCCTCCCCCTACAGTATATCTTCAGTTGCGATCACGGAGAAGTTCGCACCTCTGATAGGCGTTAACATGACATTCCGCAACGACATAAGCGTGAATGCCGAATATCGCGACGCACGCACAATCAATCTCAACTCGGCTGCCGGACAGATTGTAGAGACATCAAGCCGACAACTATCAATAGGTGCCGGATGGAAGATTGCCGATTTCAACAGCATTCTGCGATGGCGCAAGAGCAAGGACGGGGATAGCAATGACCTTTCGATGAACCTTGACATCGCCCTGGGTAATAATCAGTCGCTGATAAGGAGAATAGAGACGGCATACACCCAGCCAACAAACGGAACGCGCACTTTCTCCGTCAACTTCATGGCCAGCTACCAGATGAGCCGGAAAGTGACGGTATCCGCGTTTTTTGATCATCAGGTCAACACGCCACTTGTCTCAAATTCATCTTTCCCGACATCCAATTCCAATTATGGGATAGCTTTCAATATATCGCTTGCAAGGTGAATTAGTAATTGCGGCCGTTTTTTAAATTAGTTTATAAGCAAAACCACGTGGGGAGATGTTAATGTAATATAGACGGCCTCATGTCATGGCCTGTCTGTGATTCTCTATCCATATGGACGATATACGCCACACAGCAGATTCCCGACCTTCTCTTTCTCAACGACTCACGTCGGATATTGAGAAAGGGGCTGCACACACCCTTTCCTTTTTGCCGGAAGGTGGACGGATAGCGGTAGGTGCTGTCTTCGTGGGCATACTCGCAGGCATATCTACCTCTATGCTCAAATGGGTGATAGCCTGGGTGGGGATGCTTGTGTCGCATGCGGTGAATCCGGATGGGGGAAACTGGCGTTTCATGATCTATCCATTACTCGGAGTGGTGCTTGCAGTGCTGTTTCAGAAAATGGTAGGGCAGAATCTCGCGCATGGCACCGAACTTCTTAAGAAGCGTATGGCCGCCGACAATTATTATTTCAAGAAAAGCCTTATATGGAATCCCATGATAGCGTGCTGGCTCACTGTCGGATTCGGAGGTTCAGCCGGAGGGGAGGGGCCGAGTGCCTATTCCGGAGGCGCCATAGGAAGCTGTGTGGCGCGATGGCTGGGCATCTCCTCCGACGGCATGCGCATCCTTGTGGGGTGTGGCGCCGGTGCAGGTATAGCCGGAATTTTCAAGGCTCCTGTCGGAGGAATGTTATTCACCCTCGAAGTCCTCAAGATGCAGATGACCACGGTGGCGGTGATGTGCCTTATCGTGGCTTGCCTTTGTTCGTTTGCCACTTCTTACGTGATAAGCGGATTCACTTGGGATGTAAATTTCACAGCTCTTATACCGTTTGACTCGCATCATCTCCTGTGGTTTCTGCTCTTGGGAGTGTTCTGTGGCATTTACTCGATTTATTACAATCATACGCGCAACTATGTGGCGCTTCGGCTGGGCTGCGTCGGCAACGTATGGGTGAAATGCGTATCTTCCGGATTATGCATGGCGGTGATGATCTTTTTCTTTCCGGCAATGTTCGGAGAGGGCTATGGAGTGATGAAGGAGATGATAAACAATATCGACAGGTCGCTCTTCACGTGCAGTCCTTTTTATCATGACATTGGTAATATTTGGTGGACTATAGGTATACTTACAGCCATACTTCTTCTGAAGGGTATGGCGGTGGCCGGAGCCAACTGCGGAGGGGGAGTGGCAGGGGAGTTCGCTCCGACACTCTTTGCGGGAAGTCTTGCCGGATTTCTTTTCGCCACGGTCATCAACCTCGCGTTCGGCATGTCGCTTCCGGTGGGATCGTTCGCTCTGATGGGCATGGCGGGGGTTATGGCCGGGACTGTTGGTGCTCCGTTGATGTCGATATTCATTGCCGCGGAGAGTTCAGACAGCTACGGCTTTCTGCTGGGCTTCATGCTGACGGCCGGGGTGTCTTTCATCATTGTCACGGCTTTTTCCAGGATCACTTCCCAACGTAGCGCGGCCCCGATACATCCGCACTGACAAACGCTTTGCCACCTTGTCAGTGGAATGCGTAACAAATGTCTATTATTTATTTCGGTTCCTGTGGCGAAGATTGTAAATTTTCCAAAAAAATGTCGAAAGCATGGCAAGTGAAGAGACTGTGAAATTATGCTTTCTGATAAACTATCATGTTATCTCACTCGCGCGTTTCTCTATCTGGTCGGCAAACAGCAGCAGTTATGGCAAGGATATAAAAAAGGGTGTACCAAAATCTTAATTTTGATATACCCTCGTATCGGGATGATGATTGGTCTGGTTCAGATCATGGAGGAGACAGCGGCGGAGGGGGCTATGGCCTCGAGGTTGCCGAAACTGTCGATAAGGAAAGACCTGCATCCTTTGGATGTCTGGAAGTCCTCCATGACGTCATTGCTGATCTCGTCGGAATTGAGAGAGATGACTTTGCCGGAGATGCGGTCTGCTTTCCGGATCTGTGCGGCAAGTGCGGAATCGGAATCGATGCATACGCTCACAAAGCGCGTATCAGGATATTTGCCAGACTCCGCTGCGTCGGATATAAAACGGTTGGCCATACGCGATCCTGCGTCGGATGCCGACCAGAAATTGAGGAGCACCTTGTTTCCTTTTAGGGGGGCAAGGTCTGCCGAAGATTTCGAGGAGAGTACAAGAGAGGGAGCTTCAGAGCCAATCTCAAGAGAGTGGCTTCCATAGGGGATTGAAGATGAAAGAAAAGCGGCGATGATTACTGATAAAAAAATGTTTTTTGTTTTCACAATAACTTGTTTTCGTTACACAATAGTCATCCGGCATCATTTCTGACGCTTTCCATGGATGAACAATAATGATCTCTAAACAAGGGGTGATGGCAGGTTTGCCAGGCCTGCAAGTCAAATTGAAAAGACCCCTTGGGCTGTCACGAATCGGGAACAGTGCCCCGTGGTTGTCACGAATGGAAGGCCAAGGCCCTCCGGGTTGTCACGAGTTGGAGCCATTGGCTCCGGGGTTGTCACGAATAGGGAATAAAGCCCTTTGGTTGTCACGAAATGGAGCGCATCGCTCCGGGGTTGTCACGAAACGGAGCCTCATGCTCCGGGGTTGTCACGAAATTGCTTCTCAATCTTACGGAATGAGATTGTAGGAAGCGTGTTTTTGATAGCGGTTCTCACGCTTTGTGTTGTAAAAACGTGTTGTAAAACATAAAAATTGCCCTTGGAGGCATATTAAAGCGCGATCTTAACATAATTTAATAAAAATCTTCCTTCCACTTTCGTGTGCTTGACGGAAGAAGAAGGAAGATTTTTATAGATGATGGTTGCACAGGCAGTGCACTGCGTGTCAGACAATTCAGTTCTTGAATACAAGCTCGTCGCCGTCGCGGTCTATGATGATTGGATGCTCGCGGTCTACTTTCTGGGCAAGTATGTCTTTGGAGAGCTGGTTGAGCACCATTCTCTGGATGGTTCGCTTCACGGGACGTGCGCCGAACTCGGGATCGTAACCGTCTTCAGCAAGGAGCTCAAGAGCCGGTTTCGTCACCTCGAGAGTGACACCGTTGGAGGCAAGCATCTTGCGCACGCTGTTGACCTGAAGATCGACGATCTCCTGGATCTCTTTCTTATTGAGAGGAGTGAACATCACTATCTCATCGATACGGTTCAGGAATTCCGGGCGAATCTTCATCTTCAGGAGATCCATGACATCCTGTTTGGTCTTGTCGATCACCTCCTGCCTGTTTTCGTCTTTCATGTCGGCGAAGTTCTGGCGGATGATGGGCGACCCTTCATTGGAGGTCATGATTATGATTGTGTTCTTGAAGTTGATGAAGCGTCCCTTGTTGTCGGTGAGACGACCGTCATCGAGCACTTGGAGAAGGATGTTGAAGACATCCGGGTTGGCCTTCTCTATCTCATCAAAGAGGACCACGCTATATGGTTTGCGGCGTACAGCCTCGGTTAGCTGTCCTCCCTCCTCATATCCTACGTATCCCGGAGGCGCTCCGACAAGACGAGAGACGGAATGTTTCTCCATGTATTCCGACATGTCAATACGCGTCATCATATCCTCATCGTCGAAGAGATATTCTGCGAGTGCCTTCGCGAGCTCGGTCTTTCCGACACCGGTGGTGCCGAGGAATATGAACGAGCCTATTGGGCGGCGCGGATCGTTGAGCCCTGCGCGTGATCGGCGCACAGCATCGCTGACGGCCTTTATGGCGTCGTCCTGGCCAATCACCCTCTTATGGAGCTCTTCCTCGAGGTGAAGGAGTTTCTCTTTCTCGCTCTGGGCCATCTTTTTGACAGGGATTCCTGTCCAGCGCGATACGATCTCCGCGATATCCTCAGCATCGACCTCCTCCTTGATCATGGCTCCCTCACCCTGCAACTGGCGGAGCTTCTCCTGGGTGGCCTTGTTCTCGTCTTCTTTCTGTTTGATCTTAGAGTAGCGTATCTCTGCCACTTTAGCATAGTCACCTTCACGTTCGGCAACCTCGGCCTCGTGGTTAAGCTGCTCTATCTCAATTTTATTCTGCTGTATCTTGTTGATCTCGTTTTTCTCAGCCTGCCATTTTGCCTTGAGCGATTTCTCGGTGTCGCGGAGGTTGGCGAGATCCTCGTCAATCTCTTTCACCTTGTATTTGTCGCCCTCACGTTTGATGGCCTCCCGCTCGATCTCGAGTTGCTTGATCTTGCGCGATGCCTCATCAAGGGCCTGTGGCATGGAATCCATTTCCAGGCGGAGTTTGGATGCCGCCTCATCGATAAGGTCGATGGCCTTGTCGGGGAGGAACCGGTCGGTGATGTAGCGCACACTGAGCTGTACGGCGGCTATGATGGCTTCATCTTTGATACGCACCTTGTGGTGGTTCTCATATCTCTCTTTGAGACCACGGAGAATCGATATGGCCGAAAGCTCGTCGGGCTCGTCGACCATCACTTTTTGGAAACGACGTTCGAGAGCCTTGTCTTTCTCGAAGTATTTCTGATACTCGTCGAGAGTGGTGGCACCGATCGAGCGGAGTTCCCCACGGGCGAGGGCCGGCTTCAGGATGTTTGCGGCGTCCATGGCGCCCTCTCCCTTGCCTGCTCCTACGAGCGTGTGGATTTCGTCGATGAAGAGGATTATCTCGCCGTCGCTCTGGGTCACTTCGTTGACGATGGCCTTGAGACGCTCCTCAAACTCACCCTTATATTTCGCACCGGCCACGAGCGCACCCATATCAAGCGAATAGATCTGTTTCGACTTCAGATTCTCGGGCACGTCACCGCGCACGATACGATGGGCAAGTCCTTCGGCGATGGCAGTCTTGCCGGTGCCTGGCTCACCTACAAGCATAGGATTGTTTTTCGTGCGGCGCGAGAGGATCTGTAGCACACGGCGGATCTCCTCGTCGCGGCCAATCACCGGATCGAGTTTGCCGCTGCGGGCGCGGTCGTTGAGATTAATGGCATATTTGCTGAGTGCCTGATATGACTCCTCAGCACTCTGCTGCGTCACCTTATTGCCTTTACGGAGCTCGGTGATGGCGGCCTTGAGGCCGTCTTCGGTCACTCCGGCGTCTTTCAGGATCTGAGAGGCCTTAGATTTCGATTTGAGAATGCCCATCAGCATCGCCTCTACCGACACATATTCGTCGCCCATCGACTTTGAGAAGTCGACGGCTTTCTGAAGCGCGTCGTTAGATTCACGGCTGAGGAACACATCGCCGCCCGACACTTTCGGAAGCGACTGAATCTCTTTGTCTATGGCCATATTGACGGCGTTCAGGTTGGCGCCGAGTTTCTGGAAGACAAAGTTTACAATCGTCTCGCTCTCCGATATGAGGGCCTTTAGGATATGCACAGGTTCTATCTGCTGCTGACCGTTTTGCCTGGCCAGCTCGATGGCTTTCTGTACAACCTCCTGCGATTTGATTGTGAAGTTATTGAAATTCATATGCGTTGAATTAAGGTTTCTTGTCTGATCAAATGGAACGCTCCGGATGAGAACGTCCGAGATAAGTGGAACAGGGTAACCGTGTAGCTGAAATATTAACAATTTTTACAGCATATTGGTTGACCCGGAACGGATCCCTTATTTCTCCGCAGGCTGGAGGTCGCAAAAACTGTGCCAATCAATTCCTGTAGAACTTTATTTTGTCGCGGACATGGATAATGACAAAAAGCATCATTATGAAACCGAACTTTCCGTGCAAGGCTCCTATATGGGTATGGGCGGCTGCTATGATCCATTCCGGAACGGCCCAGAATCCCGTGGCCAGTGTTAGAATTCCGGAGATGGTGAGCCATTTGATTACTGCGGGGCGTTTCCATAGGCGTCTCAACCAGTCGTGACTCTTGTAATGGAGTGCGATGTGCCATACGATAAGGGCAGTGAATAGAATTCCGGAAAAGATATGCCCCCAGACCCATGCTGCAGATGAGCCTTCCGTGATCTCAAGCTCAAAACCAGAAACAAGCATGGCGGCCGATACCGGGAGCAGTGCCCAGTCGCAGATCTTCATTTTCAGTTTCTTATTCATAACACTTGCTTCTTAAGTTCAAGAATACCTTTCGGGCACACCTTGACACAAATGCCGCATCCGGCACAAAGATCCGGATGGACTGCAATTATTCGGCGTGTCAACATCCGTTGTCGTTCCACGAATACTCTGCGCGGACAAGATTCCACGCACGCCATACACTTTATGCACCCGTGTCTTCCCGATGTGGAGACGTAAGGGGTGATCATTCTTTTCGTTTTCCTCATGCAGTTGCTGTTTATGCTTTTATCAATTGTTTTCACACTGCAAAATTACAATCCCCGGCACTGCTGCGGAATTGCATTATCTTGGGAAAACTTGGATTATTTATGGTTTTTGCGAAATTCTCGTGGTGAGATGCCTGCATCCTTCCTGAACAATCTGGAAAAATAGGCATAGTCGACATATCCGAGGCGTTCCGAGATCTCGACCGGGGAAAGGTCGGAATATATAAGCTCTCTTTTGGCTATAAGCACAATTTGTGAACGTATAAAACCACTAACATTTTTGCCTGTCATAGACTTTACTGCCTCGTTGAGATATACTTCTGATATGTTAAGTTCAGAGGCATAGGCTGACGGCCGTTTTTCTACACGTATTTTTTTGTCAAGAAGATTGCAGAACCGCAACATGATGGAAAGATATCGGTCATCACGCTGATCATCGCCGATCTGCAGGGCGGTCAGGAAAATGGAGATTGCCGCAAGCGCCAATGGTCTCATTGTCTTTTCATCCCCACGGCGCCTGTGGAGCATGGACAAAAGGCAAGCGACATCGGCATTGTCATGACTCTCGAAGAGGATGGGATGTGGATGAAGAGTGTATTCCACGAATGCGTCGCTATACTTTATCGGGAGTAGTTCCGGCGTAATTGCAAGTATCCATACTTCAAGATCTTGGGTGACTGTTTCAATACGATGCACCTGTCCCGGCATTATCACGGCCCCTTCCCCTTCTTTCAGATTTGTATGGCGGAAGTCGACCGATGCCCGGAGGCTGCCTCTCTCTATCTTGATGAAGAGGAAGTAGTCGTCGCGGTGGTGATAGGGTATATGACGGCCTTCGCTATCATTCATTGAGATGCGCCGGATGAAAAGGCCCGTGTCGGCTTTTTCATATATCCTATGGCATGGTATCGCAGGCTCTTTCATAAATTAATGATATTGTGTGTAGTCCTTCAGAGAGGTCAGTCCTCCTTTTCCAATACAAATATATGATAAATGTTAATATCCGGCAACCATAATAGTAAAAAAATAAGAAAAGAAACGGAGATTTAGATTGATTGATATTTTTTATGGGAAAATACTCTTTATGAATAAAAAAATGTCTTAACTTTGTAGCCGGAATGGGATAGAAGGATACTTTTTTAATTGAGAACAACCCTTTAATTGATAAAATCATGAGTAAACCTTATGTTCTTGGTGTCGATATAGGTGGCACCAACACAGTGTTCGGAATAGTCGATGCCCGCGGCCATGTGATCGCGAGCGATTCAATCAAGACGCGCAAACATGCTAATTTCGATGATTATGTAGCTGAGCTCCATGAAGGTGTGGAGCGTCTGCTCAAAGCAAACGATGCTGAAGATAAGATTCAAGGCATCGGCATGGGCGCTCCCAACGGAAACTATTATACCGGAGAAATTCTCAATCCGCCGAACCTTCCCTGGGGTCCGGTGATTCCTCTGGCAGAGAAGGTAAGCAAGGCTTTCGGAGGAATACCTGTAGCTATAACCAACGATGCTAATGCCGCCGCCCTCGGCGAGATGACCTATGGCGCCGCGCGAGGAATGAAAGATTTCATCATGATCACACTCGGCACCGGGGTAGGTTCGGGAATCGTGGTCAATGGGCAGCTTGTCTATGGTCATGACGGATTTGCCGGTGAGCTTGGCCACGTGATCGTGAAGCGTAACAATGGCAGAGTATGCGGTTGCGGCCGTACAGGTTGCCTGGAGGCATATTGCAGCGCTACAGGTGTGGCCCGCACGGCCCGCGAATTCCTTGAGATCCGCACGGAGCCTTCCGCCCTCCGCGATCTGCAGATAGAGGATATCACCTCGAAGGATGTATATGACGCTGCCGTGGCAGGCGATAAACTTGCCAAAGAGATTTTCGAATATACTGGCACTATACTTGGACAGGCCATGGCCGACATGGTAGCCTTCTCCAGCCCTCAGGCCATAATTCTCTTCGGAGGTCTCGCAAAGAGCGGTGAATTGCTTATGCGTCCTCTGAAAGAGGCTTTTGAGAAAAGCCTGCTCCCAATTTTCAAGGAGAGAATGCCTAAGATCATTCTTTCCGAACTTAAAGAGAGCGATGCTGCTGTGCTCGGTGCCTCTGCCCTCGGTTGGGAAGCAAAGTACCATTATGAGGCTCCCGGAGGCGCGATTGCTCCGGTCGAGGACTGACATAGGGTCAGAACAGAAGACAATAAAAGAGAGGAAATCCGGAAATCCCATAGGATCTCCGGATTTCCTCTCTTTCTATTTACTTCCCCTACAGGCTTAGGTTAAAAGAGCTTGAGTTCCTGATACAGCCGATGGACCGGAAGACCCATGACGTTATAGTAGCTTCCTTTGATTCCGCTGACCGCCACGACTCCGATCCATTCCTGGATGCCATATGCGCCCGCTTTGTCGAGCGGGAGGAAATTCTCCACATAATAGGTGATCTCATCATCGGAGATATCCGCGAATGTCACATCTGTCACTGTTGTGAAGGATGTTCGCCGGTTTTGTGTCGATATTGTCACGCCTGTGGCCACACAGTGGGTCTTTCCCGACAGGAATCTCAGCATCTCTTTGGCTTCGGCCATATCTTTCGGCTTTCCCATGATCCTGTCGCCGCAAATCACCATTGTGTCGGCGGTTATTACAAGATCGTTCTCCTTTATCATGGGATGATAGGCGTCTGCTTTCATTTCCGAGATGTATTGAGGCACCTCTATGGCGGGAATCGAGTCGGGGAAACTCTCATCGATGCCACCGATTGTTATGACGTTGAATGGAATCCGGAGCTGTGACAGGAGTTCCCTTCTTCTCGGGGATTTGCTGGCGAGGAGGATCTTGTATTTGTTGAGATTGGTGAGCATGAGATGTTCTTGAGTGTTTGTCTTGATTCAGAGGTTTGGAATTCTCCGGTTTCCCAAAAATGCAATTCTATTGCTTTAGGCTTTGACCGGAACCCCGGACTATATTCAATAATAACAAACCATGAAGGCTTGATGCTTATTCCTGACCGAGAAAACTTGATTTTTTTCTGTTACCAGCCGAAGGCATTGTCGTCGTCAAGCCAGTTGTCCTGAGCTTTCATGGTCTGTTCGAGTATGTCGCGGCCGCAACCGTATCCTCCTGTAAAACGTGAGACGTAGGTGGCAGTCTCCTTGCATTCCCAACAGGCATCGTAGGGAGCGCAAGGGAGACCGACGTGGCGCATAGGCGGGAGGTCGGGTATGTCGTCTCCCATGAATACAACCTCTTCAGGCAGAAGATTTTCTTTCACCATCCATCTCTTCAGGATTGGAAGTTTCTTTGACGCTCCCATGAATATGTCTGTAATTCCTAAAGCCTCGAAACGTTTCTTCACCGCTTCGCATGTCCCTCCGGTGATTATGGCTATTCTATAGCCTTTCTTCACTGCATGCTGAAGGGCGTAGCCGTCTTTTATATTTACCATCCTCTGCGGGAAGCCGTCCGGGGCGAGTGGGATGGTGGACGGGGAAAGCACTCCGTCTACATCGAAAACGAATGCTTTTATACGTGTCAGGTCATAGTCTATCGAACTCATAGTTATATTCCTGGGGTTATTGATGAGACATTATTACATGCGCCGGAGCCATCTTTACGGGAGGCGATCTCAATTATCTGGGAGGTCAGTTCCTGATATAGGGTGCGAAGACGAGGCTTGCTGTCAAGCATTTCAAGATGAGCATTGATGACTTTGAAGTCATTTCTCACCGCAGGTCCGGTCTGGGCTTCCGAAGGACTGAGTTTATGGAGTTTGTCTACAGTCTGCTCGAGAAGCGGAAGCATAGCCTTGTAATCAAGACCGCATTCATTAAGGATCTCGTCGGCGATACCTACGAGGCGGTTCGTGAAGTTGCATGCGAAAACGGCTGCAAGATGCAGACGTTTTCTGGTGGTTGAATCGGCGACCGTCACATTTGAGGATATGCTACGAGCGAGATCTGTCAGGGTTTCCTCGGTCTGTCTGTCGCAGCCTTCTATGAAGAAAGGTATTGTGGAATAGTTGAGCGCGACATCTTTTGAGAAGGTCTGCATCGGATAGAATACTCCGTATCTTTTCGCTGCGTTAGCAAGAGCGGAGGCAGGCACGCTTCCGGATGTGTGTGCCACAACGCATGCTTTTCCTTCGATGCGTGATGCAACCTCGGCCACAGCGTCATCTTTTACGGATATGAGCGCTACGTCGCATGTGGCAGGCATTCCTTCGAATGTCCTTGGATTGACGGCATGTACTTGTGCTATCGGGGTGAAGGCCTTTAGCAGATGGGTGGCGACATTACCTCCTCCGATCACAGCGATCGTGGTCACAGGCTTGATGTTGTCGTGGATATGGGGCATAGCTGTAGGGAGGGGAGGGGTGTTAAAGGTTTCTCTTTTGCCGGGCAAGTGCTACCATGCCCATTGTCATGCGAAGATTTATCTCCACGCAAGGATTGATGTGGCCATCGGCCGTCGTGAGCATATCGATACCTACCGGTCCCGAATAGCGTGGGGCAATAATGGCCTGAAGAATGGTTTTCTGAGCGTCTATGATTCTGTCGCTCCATTCACCAGATGCTTCCGACACCATTTTATTGAGCTCATTCTGTGGGACGGTGACGTTGCCGGCATATCTCCCGTCGGGAGATGTATGAAACACAGAAAGTCCTGAGAAAACCGCTTCGCCATCGGTGCAGACCCATTCGGTGGCGAAGTCGAGCTGGCGGTGGAAGGCATGTTCGGCCATGACGGAGCCCTGGCGCCTGATTCCTCCGGCAATCCATTCAAGAGTTTTCCCGTCGGCCTCACCTTCGACATATAGGATGCCTCGTCCGGAACTGCTCCACGGCAACTTGAAATAAGCTTCGCCATTGGAGCTTAGGAATTCGATCGCTTCCTCAGGTGTGAAGATCTCTTGTGCCACATGAATGTCGAGATTCGGAAACAGTGTGCGGAACCTTTTCTGGAAATCAATACATGTGTGGCGGTGTGAGAGAAACCTCAGGGTAGCGATCTCTTCTTGGCTTTTTAGATATTTCTCATCTATCCCGGCTTTCTCCAGGGCGATTCGAAGTGAATTGTTCCAGCCCCATGGAGTGATCCTGAACGATGATGACGGCCGTCTGTCCATCTCCTCTTTAAGGCTGCCAATATTTACAGTCATGATTCCTCTTTCGAGAGCGGTGTCTCTGTAGCGCGTGCCTTCTTCCGATGTGGGTGGCACACTGTCGAATGTCATGATCCAGTCATTGTCGGCTGCATATGCTGATGGCAGGAATGCGAGTTCCTGCCGCAGCCGGATTATCCTGGCAGGAGGATTGTAGGCATTATTCCCGGCTGCGAGCGCGTAGTCGGTCTCAGGATTGAATATGTGTATGTCGATGGTCTGTGGCACAGGCGAATGGACTTCCGGTTAACAAATAAGCCGGAAAAATCCGGCTTAATGCAATGATCCCGACATAAAAACAAATGTCGGAGCTCTAAGTGTCCCTGTCGGAAGAATCAGTCGTTGAGACGGTCTTTCTCTTTTGCGGGGTTAGCAAAGTATAACTTGTGCTCGATATATTCCTGGGTGGCGATGAGAGTCGGCTTCGGGAGTTTCTCGTAGAATCTGGAGATCTCTATCTGTTCGCGGTTTTCCGAGACTTCCTCAAGGTTATCGGTCGATGCGAATTCCTGAAGCTTCTTCTCAAGTTCCTTTTTCATCTCAACAGCAATCTGATTCGCACGTTTGCCGATGATGCAGACCGTCTCATATACGTTGCCTGTCTGTTCGGCCATAGCGATCATGTCGCGGGTCACAGTGTTGAGTGGAGCGTTGGTTTTTTTATAATCCATGACGGAGAATATATTGTTAAGATGTTTGTTTTAGGTTTTAATCTTGCACGTGTTTGCGGGCAATCTCATAGATATTGTCAGCTTCCTTGCGGTTTTTGGAGTCGGGGTAGTTGTTTGTGTATGAGAAATACTCGTCGATCACGTCGCGGTATCTGTCGGCTTTGCGTTCATCGACACTTAAGCGGGCCTCCTGATATTTCGATTTCAGGACAAGCAGCTCAAAATCCTCGCGGTATTTTGAATACGGATATTCCTTGAGGGCGTTCTGAGCCGTGATGATGGCCGCCTCATAGTTGTTGCCGGTGAAATTCCCGAGGTTGTAGTATAGCTGGGCGTTCTGCAGCTCCTTGAGAGTCAGCTTGTCCTGCATCTCAAAGATGGCGTTCTGGGCTATTGTCACGCGGTCGCTGTTGGGGAAATAGTCGAGAAATCCTTGGAGCTCCTCGATGGCTTTCACTGTCTGACTTTGGTCAAGCTGCGGATCGGGTGAGTCCAGATAATAACCATAGCCGGAATAGAAACGGGAGAGTTCAGTGAATTTCCCTTTTTGATAGCGGCTGTAATAGGTCTTGAAATAAAGACCTGAGTTCAGATAATCTTTGTTCTCGTAATACGACATTGCGAGAAGGAACAAGGCTTCCTCCCCGTTGGGTGTGCCGCGTAAGGGCGTGTAGATCGATTCCAGAACGGTCGACGCCTGGGTGAATTTCCGCTGGTCGAAGGCACGCTTGGCGAAGTCGAACTTATAGTCGACATCTTTGCTCTTCAGCACCTTATTGTATTCCCCGCAGGAGCCTAACATGAACAGCAGGGGGATGAAATATAAGAATCTACGCATTAATTTGACGCTTTGAAGCGCAAAGTTAGTAAAAAAAATTAAAATAAAGAAGTGTGAAGACGCGGTCTTCACAAATATTAAGATTTGGAGATGAAAAGAGTATTGTTTGGCTTCAAAATGGGGAGAGTTAGGATTTTTTTAGCTAACTTTGGCCCTTGAAAACAAATGAGACCAATGAAACTGATGAATAAACGTGGTTCCGCTAAGGATGACGGCTTCATATCCCGGCATCCGGTTCTTGCCAATATCCTGGTCATAGGGCTGGTGGCATTTCTCGGCATATGGATTGTCTATCTTTCTCTTCAGCTTTTCACCAAACATGGAGAGAGCGATGTTGTGCCCAAGGTCGAGAATATGTCGTATACCGATGCGATCAATATCCTTCATGCCAAGGGTTTCCGTGTCGATATCCGCGACTCTATATATAAGGATGATGTGAAACCTGGCTTTGTGATCGAGCAGTTCCCGAAATCAGGTGCATCGGTGAAACCCGGACGTAAGATCTTCCTTTACATCAATGCTGTGCATCCGAAAGAGGTGGTGATCGACGATGACAATAATCCTCGTGAGGACGCGCTTAAAAGCTTCTCTTTCCGTCAGGGCATGGCGCGCCTTGAGGAACTTGGGTTCAAGAACATCAGGGTGGTAAGGGTGCTTGGCGATAATGACTGCATTGTCAAGATCACAGCTAACGGCAGGGTTGTGAAAAAGACCCAGAAAGTGCCCGTCAATGCCAAGATTGTGGTCGAAGTATACGACGGAAGACTCGGAGAGTTGCGTGATTCGCTGCAGAATGAGGAATTCTATAGATATATGACTGAGCCGGAGGAAGGCTTCGGCGAGGAGGAGACCCCCGTCGTGGAAGAGACACCTGCTGCGGTTGAACCTGAGCCGGAACCTGAGGAAGAAGACCCGATATTCATTGAATGAACTTTGCCGTATGGTCGATAATGATGACATACAGGATGAGACGCTGAGTCTTGTCACCGCAGATGAGGTGGCCGACGAGCCGGCGTATGTGACGGAAGACGGACGGGAGATGTATGAGCATTTCCGGTTTGTCGCCGACAAGGGACAGCAGATGATCCGTGTCGACAAATTTCTTGTCGACAGGATGGAGAAGACCTCCCGCAACCGCATACAGCAGGCTGCTGACGCCGACTGCGTGATCGTCAACGGCAAGCCCGTGAAGTCAAGCTACAAGGTGAAGCCCAACGATGTGGTGAGCATCGTAATGGACAGGCCACGCTATGAGTTTGAGATCATCGCCGAGGATATACCGCTTGACATTGTCTATGAGGATGACGACGTACTTGTGGTCAACAAGCCCGCAGGTCTTGTGGTGCATCCTGGACATGGCAATTATTCCGGCACTTTGGTCAACGCGCTTGCATGGCATTTCAAGGATAATCCGGACTATGACGTCACGGATCCGCGCCTTGGTCTTGTGCACAGGATTGATAAGGATACCTCCGGACTGCTTGTCGTGGCCAAGACTCCGGAAGCCAAGACAGATCTCGGAGGCCAATTCTTCCGCAAGACGACACGCAGGGAGTATGTGGCTATGGTGTGGGGTGATTTTGATGAGAGCCATGGCGCTATTGTCGGTAACATAACGCGCAATCCGCGCAACAAGCTCCAGATGATGGTGACGGATGATCCCGAAGTAGGGAAACATGCCGTGACTCATTATGAGGTCATGGAGCGCTTCGGCTATGTCACGGTGGTGAAATGTGTGCTCGAGACAGGTCGCACCCACCAGATCAGAGTGCATATGCTCAGCAAAGGCCATCCTCTTTTCAATGACGAGAGATATGGCGGCGATAGAATACTGAAAGGGACGACATTCGCGAAGTACAGACAGTTTGTCGACAATTGTTTCCGGATCTGTCCGCGCCAGGCGCTGCATGCCCGCACATTGGGATTCCGCCATCCGCGCACAGGAGAAGAGATGGATTTCGAAGCGCCATTGCCTTCCGATATGTCTGCGCTTATCGAGAAATGGAGAGCCTACAGGCAGTCGGAATGAATAAAAACTCCTATTTATATAAAAATACTTTGTGTGGTGGCTTTTATTATTCACGCAATAGCATTAACTTTGCAGGGAGAACTTTCCGGTAGCGCACAAGATGCTCTGGCGGCATGTCTCCCCATGATGAAAAACTGAAACATAATGAGTCAACAAGAATATATTTTCAGCGACATAGCTCCCTATGATGATTCCGAGTTTCATGCCAGGATGGAGAAACTTGTCAAGGAACCGGGATTTCTGCATGCGATCAACTACACCATGCCTCCCGAAGATGTGCCTTCCCTGATAGAGGAACTGCTGAAAATCGACAACAAGCATGATTTCCAGACGCAGGTGATGTTTCCTTTTCTGGAGATGCTCGCCAAGACCACGACGTCGGGCATAACCTTGGGTGGAGTGAAATATCTTAACCCCTCGCTGAGTCATACGTTCATCACCAACCACCGCGACATCGTGCTCGATGCATCCTTTCTGAACCTCGCGTTTCTGCGGAGAGGATTCCCGACGTCGGAAGTGGCCATCGGCAACAATCTTCTCATCTATGACTGGATCACTGATCTCGTGAGGCTCAACAAGAGTTTCATAGTGAAGCGTAACACCGGTCTTCGCGAGGGACTTGAGGCCGCCAAGAAGCTTTCGGCTTATATACATTACTGTATACTCGAGAAACATGAGTCTGTATGGATTGCTCAAAGAGAGGGCCGGGCGAAAGACAGCAGTGATCACACGCAGGACTCCCTTATAAAGATGCTCGCTCTCGGCGGACAAGGTCCTTTCATCGACAAGGTGAAGGAGATAAACCTTATGCCGGTCTGCATATCCTATGAATATGATCCCAACGACTATCTTAAGGCTAAGGAATTCCTGATGAAGAAGCGAGATCCGGAATTCAAGAAATCGCAACGCGACGACCTTTTCTCGATGGAGACGGGACTTCTCCAGTTTAAGGGAAAGGTGCATTTCCAGCTCACTCCACGGATCAACAGCAAGCTTGACCAGCTCGGCGACTTCACCGACAACAATGTAGCCGCCAAGCATGTAGGCTGTCTTGTGGACCAGGCAATACACCGTAGCTATGAGATGTTCGATATAAACTACATAGCGTTTGATCTTCTCCATGGCTGCCACCGGTTTGAGAGGAAATACACGCCTGAGAAGAAGTTTGAGACAGTTGACTATTTCAACCGCCAGCTCGACAAGATTCAGCTTGATGATATCACTTCCGAGGAACGTGATTTCTTATGGAACACGATGCTGACCATGTATGCCAATCCGTTGAAAAACAAACTCCGTAGCCTTCTTGGAGGTATGGAATGAAACCTTTTTATATACTATGAGAATACCATTGGTGTTGGCTCTGGTGTCACTTGTCATCAGCGTCCTGGCAGATATTTACATATGGAATGACATAAGGAAATCCACTCGCGGACGCCTGTGGAGTAACATTTATGGCATATCGTCGGTCATTTGCTGGCTAACCCTCATAGCCCTTGTGTGCTGGCCGAAACGCTCGGAAGACTCCGGCATAATCTGGTTGATGTGGATGCTTTACGCATATCTGTCGATATATTTCTCGAAGCTTGTCTACATCATCTTCTCTCTTCTCGGGCGACTGATACGCGTTATAGGCAGATTCAAGATCAGATCGCATCCGAGCCGATGGGTCGGCCTGTTGGCAGCGCTTGTCTGCCTTGCTGTGATGTGGGGGGGAGTTGTGTATACACGTCGTGCCATCGATGTCGAGGAGGTCACCATCAAATCGCCACGTCTGCCAGAGGAATTCGACGGCTACCGAATAGCCCAGATCAGCGATCTCCATGTCGGCACATGGGGCAATGACACTACGTTCATATCAGCACTCGTCGATTCTGTAAATGCCCTGAATCCGGACCTTATTGTATTTACCGGCGATATCGTTAACCGCAAGACTGAGGAGATTTTCCCGTTTATGAACACGTTGGCGAGGCTTAAAGCCCCGGATGGAGTGCTATCAGTGCTCGGCAACCACGACTACGGAGATTATGTCGACTGGAAAGATCCGTCGGAAAGAACTGAAAACAATAGGCGTCTTGCCTCATGCCAGAAAGAGATAGGATGGGATCTGCTTAACAATACACGGAGATTCATAAAGCGAGGCACCGACAGCATAACGGTTGTCGGTGTTGAGAATTGGGGCGATCCCCCTTTCCCGGTCTATGGCGATCTTGATGCGGCGTTGAGTTCCTCGCGCGATTCGCTTCATCATCAGAACGACGGACATTTCAAAATACTCCTCTCTCACAATCCGGAGCATTGGAACCGTGTGGTGTCGAAGACTACTGATTTTGATCTTACGCTCTCGGGTCATACCCATGCCATGCAGATGATGATCGATCTTGGAGGCTGGAAATGGTCGCCTGCGAAATATCGTTATGAACAGTGGGGCGGTCTTTACGAGCGTCTCAACGATGCCGGACAACCCACGAGGCTGTATGTCAATATTGGTGGCGGTGAAGTGGGTATGCCTTCAAGACTTATGGCAGCTAAACCGGAAATTACACTTTTTACTCTTCGTAAAACCGGGAAATAATACTATATCTAACCAAACTTTTTCATTACAGGGATGCAACATTACGTTGTCAGCATAGGTTCGAACTGTGGCGATAGAAAGGAGTCGGTGGCCAAGGCCATTGACTGGTTATCAGGGCTGTTGGATGAATTCAAGGCGTCGCAAATATATGAGACTCCTCCGGTAGGTCACCAAGGCAGCGACTATATGAATGCTGTTGTAACCGGCGTGTCGGATATGACCCCCTCTCTTCTTGAGAGAGAGTTGAAACGATATGAGGTGGAATGCGGACGCGATCTCTATGCCAGGATAAGGAATCTTGTTCCTATAGATCTCGACATTGTGATTGCCGACGGGAATGTGGTGCGTCCTGAAGATTATAAGAGAGGTTTTTTCCAGATCGGTTACCGCCAGTTACACCTCGCCGATATGGAGAAGCAGAAAGGATGACCGAATATATGAATCAATGAATCATAGGAAAAGGGCGTATCTCATCTGAGTGACGCCCTTTTCTAATATAGTATGTGAACTTGTGAAGTCGTTTTTTAACGACTTCTAATAGCGGGACGCCCGGCGGTATAGGTAGATCGCTATAAGCAGGTATACGAAGTTGGGTATCTCCATCGCGATGAATGGAGTCGTGAGGCCCGAAATGGCGAAAGAACTTGTCACTGTTGAGAACAGGATATAGCTGAAGCTTAAGCCGAGTCCTATTCCGATGTTCAGTCCCATGCCTCCTTTTACTTTCCTTGATGAAAGCGACATGCCTATCACTGTCAGGATGAAGGCCGCGGCGGTTGCCGCGATTCTTTTCTCGCGCTCTATCTCAAAAGCCTTTATATTGGCGACTCCACGTGATTTCTGCTTTTCGATATATTCCGTTAGCTGGGGAGTGGTAAGTGTTTCCTGATCATTTATGGAGATCATGAAGTCGCGTGGCTCGAAAGGTATGATCGTGTCGAGTGTGCCACCTTTCGTGATTTTTTCCCTCATGCCGTTGAAGTCGCGGGTCATCCAGTCGTTGAGTATCCAATGATACATTCTCGTGGTGTCGTATCTGGCTGTTGTGGCTGTTGTGCGCGACGCTATCTCCTTGCCGTTGAATTTATCGAGCGAGAATCGGTAGCCTGTTTTGTTGTAATCCTCAAAACGTCCGATATAGGCCACAACCCCCGGTGAGACCTGAAGCTGGACGTTGACATTGCTTTCCACCTTCTTGTTTTTCACATATCGGTTGGTGTAGGCTATACGCTTGATGTTGGTGGGTGGCACAAGATAGTTGTTGAGCACGAATGTGCCGGCAGCGATTATAGCGGCGCCCACCATATATGGTCTCAGTAGGCGCCTGAAGCTTACGCCGCTTGAAAGTATGGCTATGATCTCTGAGTTGCCGGCCATTTTCGAGGTGAAAAAGATGACCGATATGAAGACGAAAAGCGGTGATAGCTGAAGGGCCAGATAAGGAAGGAAAGAGAGGAAATAATCGAAGAGTGTCTCGCTTAGTGGAGCGGTGAGAAATGCATCGAGTTTCTCGGTGACGTCAAACATAGCAATGACGGCGAGCATCAGCAGCAATGTGAGCATGAAGGTGCCGAGAAATTGCTTGAGAATGTATAGGTCGAGGATGTAGAGCCTGAAGGGGTTCTTGAATTTGTGTTTCCGTTTGCGTGTATTCAGTTCCGGCGTCACTTCCTTTTCCGTGATCCTCTCTTCCACGACAGTATTTTCCGTATCGGCAGGATTCTCGGTCTTGGTCAATGCCGCTTCGGATTGTTCCACACTGGTGGCGACTCCCGGTTCGATGTTATCCCCGGATGCGGGTTCCGTTTTTTTCTTTTTTCTTATGCGGAATATCATTTTATCATTTTGGGGCCCGAAGGCGTTGTGTCGTATGTCTGTTGTCGGAAATCAATATTGGATCAGAGCCTTCGGGTCACTCTTTCCACCATATCCGATTTCCAACTCTTGAAGTCTCCCTCCACGATGTGGCGCCTGGCCTCTTTCACAAGCCAGAGATAGAAAGCGAGGTTATGGACGGAGGCGATCTGCATCGCGAGGATCTCGGAGCTTATGAAGAGATGGCGCACGTATGCCTTGGAATATACCTCGTCGACCCATGCGGCTCCTCCTTCGTCGAGGGGGGAGAAGTCATCGGCCCATTTCTTGTTGCGCATGTTCATGATGCCGTTGCGTGTGAATAGCATTCCGTTCCGACCGTTGCGTGTGGGCATCACGCAGTCCATCATGTCCACGCCGCGGTCTATCGCCTCCAGTATGTTGGCAGGCGTGCCTACGCCCATGAGATATCGGGGTTTGTCTTCCGGAAGGATGTCGTTGACAATTTCGATCATCTCATACATTTTCTCTGTAGGTTCACCTACGGCGAGTCCGCCTATGGCGTTGCCGTCAGCACCGAGATCCGCTATGTGTTTTGCCGCCTCACGCCGCAGGTCAGGATAGACGCATCCTTGCACGATAGGGAAATATGCCTGGGTGTAGCCGTAGAGGCCTTCTGTCTCCTTATATCTTTTCCAACCTCTCTCAAGCCAGCGCTGGGTAAGCCCGAGCGATTTTTTAGCGTAGTCATAGTCGGAGGTGCCGGGTGGGCACTCATCGAGAGCCATCATTATATCGGCGCCGATTATCCTCTCTATATCCACCACTCCCTCGGGTGTGAAAAGATGCTTTGAGCCGTCGATATGGCTGCGGAAATAGGCTCCCTCCTCCTTGAGTTTGCGGTTGGATGACAGGGAGAAGACCTGAAATCCTCCCGAATCGGTGAGGATAGGGCGATCCCATCCGTTGAACCGATGAAGTCCCCCGGCTTGACGGAGAATGTCGAGACCCGGACGCAGATATAGATGGTAGGTGTTACCGAGTATTATTTTTGCGTCGATATCTTCCCGGAGCTCACGCATGTGTACTGCCTTGACGCTTCCCACGGTGCCAACGGGCATGAAGATAGGGGTAGGGATGACGCCGTGGTCGGTTGTGATCACTCCTGCGCGCGCCTTTGTGTCGGGAGCTGTAGCTTCTATCTTGAAATCCATTCTCTTTCGGTCAAATTTTGTGCAAAGTTAGTTGAAACACCTGTAAATCGCAAATATTTCATTAATTTGCATGCGCCGTGTCACAAATAAAGATTTCTTGAGTTAATATATTATAATGTTTTTTAATTAAAATTTTACAATAGCAGACATGAGACTAATTATCCTATGGGTGATGGCCCTGTCCGTATCGATGCCGGCATTGGCCCGGACTGTATATGGAAAAGTGCTTTCCGACAATGATTCCACTGCAGTGGCAGGTGCAGTATGCAGTCTTCAGGCGCATGGAAAGATTCTTGAATCAGTCATGACCGGCGACGACGGCGCTTTCTCTCTCCAGACACATCTGAAAGATGCCTTGAATCTGGAAATCAGTATGACAGGATTCAACCCTACTTCTGTCATTGTCGAATCGGGGGGCAAAAACATAGACTTAGGGATCATATATCTAAGTGAGGGAACCATGCTTCAGGAAGTGACTGTGACGGGAAGCGCGGTCTCGGAGGTGAAAGGTCGCACTGTGGTGTTCCCTTCGATGGCTGATGTGAAGGCATCGCCGACCACCCTCGGTCTTTTCCAGAAACTTCCTCTTGCCGGACTTGATGCGAATCCTGTCAACAGGACGCTGTCTGTCGACGGGGGCAGTCCCGTGATTCTGATAGATGGAGTCCCTTCAACGATCGATGACTTTAATTCGCTCCAGCCGAAGGATATTCTGAAAATAGAATATTCCAGGGTGACGCCCGCGAGATATGCCGACAGAGGAGCGAGCGGCATGATCAACATACTCCTCAAAAAGAGAGATGACGGTGGAAGTGTGTATCTATGGGGACGAAGCGCTACGGCCACGGCTTTCGTCGATGGAAACTTCCGCGGCTCGTATCATCAGGGATCTTCGCAGTTCAATATCTACTATGTGCCGTCGTGGAGAAACTACAAGAAAGTTTTCGACACAAGCGATGAGTCATATGTAGGCGATGATTTCAGGGTCGATCTCCGGTCGCACGACAGGAATCCGTTTAACTATTTCTCCAATTCCTTGAGATTTAAGTATAATTATCGTCCTGATGACAAAACGCTCTTCTCAGCCACATTCTCAGCCGGAATCACTACAAACAAGAGTATCGCCTATGGTGAGACAGAGGATACTTATCTTGGCGATTACAAGTTTGACAGGAATTCGCATGGGCGCAGCGTCGCTCCGTCGCTCGATCTTTTCTTCCGCCGTGAATTTAACCCTAAGAACTCGATCGAGGCGCAGGTTGTCGGCACCCTCGGCCATGAGAAGTATTATCGAGACAACCGTTATCTCTTCACCGACGGCTCTACCGACGATTATGAGACTCAAGTCAAGAGCCGTCGCCGGTCGCTGATCAGCGAGATAAGCTATATACATAACTTCAGTGATGCCACTTCTCTTTCGGCGGGTGTGCAGAACACTCTTTCCCACAGTCGCAACTCATATCTGCAAAGCGACTATGAACCGATCCTCACGGAGAATAACAACTATATCTACGCGCGGTTGGGGCAGCAGGTGGGCAAAGTTTATTTCTCAATAGCCACCGGAGCAAAACTCTTTTGGGTGAAAAACGACCTCAACCGGCGTCATTTCATACGAAACCTGACCACGGTGCAGGCCAACTGGAATATCGACACCCACTGGTCAGTGCAGGGATATTTCCAGTATTTCCCCTCTATCCCATCGCTGGCGTCGCTGACCGACTACCCGCAGCAGACGAGTCCATATCTCATATCCAACGGAAACCCCGATTTGAAGGTGGCTGAGAATTTCAGATACCGAATTGCCCCGAGTTTCAAGGCCGGAAAGTTCTCATCTTCGCTCTATCTCACGTATAGCCGGGGAAACAATTCTGTCATCAATGATCTGATATATCTCGGCGACAGTAAATTTCTTACCCAGTCGGTAAATGCAAGGAAGGCTCAGTCGTATACTGCGAGCCTCAATCTGAAAGTCAGCGACATACATGGATTCGGAGCCAATCTCAATGTATATTTCGAACGCTATGAGTATGCGGGCGACGGATGGAGCCACGATCTCAACAGCGTGAACGGATCAATATCGCTTTGGTGGAACAAGGGTCCGTTCACGGTTTCCTACTGGCGTAAACTGCCAGGCAAATATCTCTACGGGCATGTAGTGGGAAAAGAGGAGAATGGCGACGCCCTGTCGTTGAATTATTCGCCTGATCAGCATTGGAATTTCGGGGTTGACTGGATGTATATGTTCGACACAAAAGGCACAAAATATCCTTCATGGAGCTATTCCTCTGTCAATCCGTCTGTCAAAGACCGGTATATCAAAAACAACGGTAATATGATTGTACTGAGCGTCAGCTACTCCGCGGATTTCGGCTCAATATTCCGCACCGGCAAGAGAAGCCTCAACAATGCCGACAACAGCTCGTCGATCTTCAAGTGATAAGCGTCGCATGTCGTGATAAACGCGCGGCTCTACGCGCCTTGATTAAAAAAGAGCAGGACGTTGCTTATGCAATATCCTGCTCTTTTTATTTAAGATATGTCAAAGAGCTCCGTATGCAGTCATTCATATTCATGGCGCCGGCGTGGGTTCATCGGAAACCATCCTTTTCTCACACGCTCGCGCTGCTCGAATATCTCAAGGATGGTCCAGAAACTTGAGAATCCGACCACTCCCGACAATGTAGACCAAAAAGTGTCGGCAACCAGATAGGCGATTATGCACATCGCGGTACCTAAAAGGGCAAACCACCACCAGCATCTCACTCCGAAATAGTATTCGCATTTGATGCATATCGGATGAAATAGTCCGATGATAAGGAATGTGCATAATCCCAGGGAGAGCCCGAGCACGTGGTGCTCCTGAAGTATTTCTGTCATATAAGATATGGTGTTAAATCATTTTTCCGCGCAAAGTTAAGGATATTTCATGAAAAAAACGCTCTTGCCGGTCACATTATCTGTTTTTGGTCGTATTATAGATAGAAACGAGAATCAAATGGACAACCGGACTCTGACAGAAACTTTCGAACGGCTCCGCGGGCGACTCCGCAGGATGGCATCATCTATGCTTGGCAACGATGATGATGCGGAAGATGCCCTGCAGGATGCATTCTGTCGCCTTTTTGCCTCTGGTAAGTCCATTACATCCGATGCTATGGCCGAGGGCACAACTGTGGTGACGCTCAGACGAGTGTGTCTTGATTCGCTGAAATCGCGCGCCGCACGGCGGCTTGTCCCGCTCGATGAGGCTCCTGAATATCCCACCGAGGCATCAGCTGTGATCTGGGAGGAGGAGGCTGTCGCCGACATGACACACATTCTCACCGCCTCACTCTCGCCTATGCAGAAGAGCGTGTTTGAGATGGTCGGTGCCGGTATGGATTATGAGATAGTCGCGCTCCGTCTCGGCATAACGCAGGAGTCGGCGAGGAAACTCATGAGCAGGGCCAGGAAGATTCTCAGGGATGAATATAGAAAAATGAATGGTTATGGATAATGACGTGACACTGACAAGAGGGGAGATGGAGGAGCTTTGTCGCCTGTTCATGGAAGGTGAGCTCTCGGTTGGGGAGGAGAGTGATCTTGCAAAAGTACTTTCCTTATCCGCCGAGAGGGGAGGCATTATCGATGAGACGGTATTCCTTCTCGGAATACAGAGAACGGCTGCTTCCTGTGCGGGAACGGATGTTTACCGGGATTCGGCCGAAGAGGTGCCTTCAGTAGAAGGATCACGACAGTGGCGGAAAATTTTTTTCCGCATAATCACCGCTTCGGTATGCGCCGCGTCGCTCATTGCGTTGGTTTCCTTGGGCTGGGAAACTGCCATGGTCGGTAGCGATGATGTCAGTGAAAACGTCTACACCGTCTATATTGACGGAAAGATGGTGTCGGATCCTGACGTTGCCCGCATGATAGCTCTTGAGTCATATCAGGAAAATATGGCGATGCTCAGGCAGATGAAGGAGATGGAACGTCAGGAGAGGATGGTGGTCGAGAGTCAACTTGAGATTTACGACCGGATAACAGATGAGATAAATACTTATAAAAACATATGACGATATGAAACGGATAGCTACTGCGATACTGACTTTGCTGGCAGCTTCGGCTACGATGGCGCAAGATAATGCCGGTGTGGGAATTGCTGACGATGAAAATTCCCGGATACGACTTACTGTCTCGGACGATAATGACTACGACATGTTTGCCGAGCAGGTTAAGCCGCAATCGAGACAGAACAGGAAGACCATTTCCACGGGAAAGGGAAACAATATGTCGGTAAAGAACAGCAACAGGTTTGATCAGAACAATACCATATATAGAAATTGGCGTGATCTCGCTGTCTTCTATCTCTTCGACAAATACAAACGTACACCCGGTGTGCGCGTGAGAGAGATTGAGGGGAAGGACAATTACTACAGGAGCCTTGATGTGGAAGACAACGCCAAGATCCTGGAGGAGATTATACAGGCAGTCGAAAAAGATGCCCCTAATTCTTACAATAGGGTGCATTCTTATGATGACAACGGGGAGAACATAGTGCTTAATATCTGGATCGGAGGATATACCTGCAATATAGGGTTGAAATATGACAAAGACGGCAAAACCGGATCTGTTTTTGTCCAGACCTCGAATCCCGGCAATATATGAATGAAAGATTTCAGAAGCTGATCTAACCTTCAAGACAGATTCTTCTGCAGAAGATATTTACGGAGAGGGGGAGTGGGTGACCATGCTCCCCCTTTTTGCCGATGCATGTCTGCATACGGTTATGAGTATTGGGAAATGAAAAGCGGTATGATATCGGAGGTCGGACCGTCGGCGGTGACACGTCCGTCGGCGATCAGAATGGAGCGGGGACAGAGATCGCGGGCGAGATCGAGATCGTGGGTGGCGATAAGGCACGTGTGGCTGAACGACGCTATGACGTCGACTACCCTGCGACGTGCCACAAGGTCAAGTTGCGACGTTGGTTCGTCCATGACGAGGATATCGGGTTCCATTGAGAGTATTGTGGCGAGCGCCACGCTTTTCTTTTGCCCTCCCGACAGTTGGAACGGGGCCCTTTTCTCGAGACCCGCCACTCCGGCCCTCTCCAAGGCCTCTGCCACACGGCGTCTTACCTCATCTTTCTCAAGCCCCATGTTGAGTGGCCCGAATGCCACGTCTTCCTCCACGGTGGGCATGAAGAGCTGGTCGTCCGGATTCTGGAAAAGCATCCCCACAGCACGTCGAACTGCGGATGCTGTCTTTTTTGTGACCGGTATACCTCCGATGTTCACCTCCCCCGATGACGGCAGAAGAAGTCCGTTTGTATGCAGCAGAACAGTCGATTTGCCGGCTCCGTTCAGACCGAGCAGGGCCACCTTTTCCCCGTGGGTGATCAGAAACGATATCCCTTTCAGTGCCTCGTAGCCGTTGGAGTAACTGAAATGCACGTTGTCGAATTTTATGTAATGATGGCTCATGGTCAGAAAATTCGTGTGAATACTGATGAGAGATTGAAAATGCGCATGGCGATGAAGGCCGTGACGCATACGGATAGGGTGAGATAGTCGGGGAGTCGCCAGCGGCGGTTGCGGCAGTCGTAGCGGGGCATTCTTCCAGTAAAGCCTCGGGCGAGCATGGCTCGGTGTATGTTCTGGGCGCGGTCTACCGTGCGCATGAAGAGCTGGCCGCAGAAGTCTCCCCACATCCTGATATCCATGTGGCGGCGTCCGTAACCTCTGGCTTTCCGGGCTCTCGACATGTCGAGGCTTTCTGCGAGCAATATTGTCAGATAGCGGTAGACCATCATCAGTTGTGTGACGAGTATTTCGGGAAGTCCGATGGCCGAGAGACTGTGGCACATTCCGATGAATCCGCCGTTGCCTACAAGTATGAGTAGAGCTTGCACGGAAAGAAGAGATCTCACGAGGATAGATAGGAATGTGATCCAGCCACGGCTCACGACAAGATTCCCTATTGAAAAGACTGGTTCTGTCTGAAATACGGGATTGAAGACTCCTATCATCAGTGCGAACGGCACTGCCACGAGACTTTTGATGAATATGCGGTTGAAGTCAAGACCGGTGGCCGCAGCCATAAGTATGGGATATATGGCGAACCATAAGAGCATTGAGAGTGATTCTGCCGGCACGGAGAGCATGGTTGCGAGATATATGAGGGTCACGATGGTGAGACACACGGGATGAAGCGTCGTGGCCGACGCGGAGCATTCCATGTCGTGGAGCATTGTTATCGCTTTCTCTGTCTTTCCCATCTTGCAGGCTTTTGATTGTCTCAGGCTGTCTGTCTTGATTTGCGGAGTTTAAGAAGAAGTCCCGACAATCCCCATACGAGGATTATCACCATGCACACTCCGGCTATCCCTGAGAAAGAATTGCCGTAGTCGGGCATAACCGATGTGGCGGTCTGTACGGCTGCCGCACTTTGGGCGATCGAACCTGTATCAGTGGCCGGAAGATCGGGGGTGCCGGTTAATTTCATGATCGACCATTCAAGCCCGTCGGGATCGGAAGAGGCGAAGAAGGCGAGAATCCCGGCAAAGAGTAAAGCCGCCGCCGCAAACCCTATGACAATATTGCGGGTCTTACGCCCGGAAAGCTTGTGTGCCTGCTCTCTGTTGAGAAGTGATGGCGCTGATTTCCCCACGAATATGAGCACCACTCCTGTGGCTATACCCTCACATATGCCGATTGCCAGATGTATGGCTGTCATAAGCAGTAGAAAGTCTCCTGTCGGAAGAGCTGTGATGCCGGATAAGGCGGTCTCGAATGTAACCATTAATGCGCCCCCCTCCAGACCGACGACACAGGCAAGTACGGAAACTGCCATGATTTTCCAGGCGGGCGCCGGAAATTTCAGAAGAGGACGGAATATCAGGGGATATGCCACGAGGGTAGTCATGGCTCCCATATTGATCAGATTGCATCCGAGAGCCATCAGTCCTCCGTCGGCGAAGACAAGGCATTGTATGATTATCACTGAGGCAAGGGTCAGGAACCCGGCCCAGGGGCCCAGGAGTGCTGCCAGGAGTACACCTCCGATTATATGTCCCGAACTCCCGGTGCCCGGAATGGAGAAGTTGAGCATCTGGGCTGCGAATATGAAGGCCCCGGCCACTCCCATCAGGGGAATCAGGCCGCTGTCGCTCTCTTTTTTAAGTCTTGTGGAGGCAACCGCCAGAAGGGTGGCGGCCGCGACGTCAGCCGCTATCGCTACCGGGGCTGACAGGAGGGCATCCGACATGTGCATATCTTTCGAATTATCTTTTCGGTTATGTGGAGGGTCAGTCGTGGCACACAAGGCTTCTGGCCCCTTTTCGTTTGCAAGTTATAACAATGTTGAGGCAGATTTAGGTTTTACTTATGTTAAAAATAATAATGTATCACTGAAATTCCACCGTTGGTTTGTTGTAATGGTGAGCGGCGTTACACGATGTATGTCGCTTTGAATAATAATATAAGTGATAGTTAATGATGAAGAAAATCATTATGCTGCTCGCGGCGATTGTCATTTTCATGTGTCCGGCCATGGCCGACTCATATACGATCAACCGCGACAAACTCCCTGAACCAGCCCGGGAGTTCCTGACGACTCATTTCCCCAAGGGGAAGGTAGCCATGATCAAGATAGACCGTCATCTTCTGAAGAAGAAAGATTATGATGTGAAGATGGTTGATGGCACCAAGATTGAGTTCTCAAATGCCGGGAAGTGGACTTCGGTGGAAATGAAAGGCAATAAGGCTGTGCCCGATGCAATTGTCCCCAAGGCTATCCGCAACTATGTGTCGAAAAATTATTCCGGAGAGAAAATCACCGAGATAGAGAAAAAATCTTCGTACTATCTCGTGGAACTTTCGGCCGGGATAAAACTACGGTTCTCGCTACTCGGCTCATTCCAGCGGATTGTCGATATTGATGACTGACATTTTGCCGGGCAAAGCTGAAGCCTGTAAAAAACGGGGGAACGACCTTAAATGTGCCGTTCCCCCGTTTCGATTATAAGTTTTCAATCTTTTAGGTCGTGGCCTGTCATGGCGCAGACACAGGAATCGGACCATACGTTTTCAGCGGTCTCTATCATGTCGAGGATGGTGTAGACCGGGAGGATCAGTCCCATGGCGGCTACAGGGGCCCCCATTCCTGTCATTAGTGACAGAGTGAGGAAATAGCATCCCATAGGCACACCGGCATTCCCGATCGCGGCGATCACGGCGATGGCCACCCATGTCGCCATTGTGGTGAAATCGATGGTCATGCCTCCGTTTTGAAGAATGAAGAGCGATGTCACGGCTATGAAGGCGGCACATCCGTTCATGTTGATGGTGGTGCAAAGCGGGAGCACGAACCTTGAGATCTTTGGATTCACGCCGAGTCTCATTTCAGCGCTCTGCATGGTGACGGGAAGTGTGGCCGCCGAGCTTTTGGTGAATAAGGCCATGAGTACGGCAGGCACCATGGCCTTGGCCACTTTCAGAGGATTCAGTCCCCGCGATAGCAGGAATAGAGGAAGCACTATGAGAATCTGAGCGAAATTGCCGCAGACCACTACAGCCACGTATTTGCCTATAGTGTCCATCATGACTCCTCCGGAGGCCTGGGCTGTAAGCTGCTCAGCGAAAGCGAGGATGCCGAGGGGGAGAGTCCATATCAGGGCACGTATGAGCATGAAGAGAAGTTCCTGAAGACCGTCGAGACCCTTCATGAGCACGGCTTTCCCATCTGTTTGAGGCATGCGCGATATCGCGAAACCTGCGGCGAAGGCTATGATTAGAATCGAAAGCACGTTCCCCTCGAGCACAGGCCTAAGTATGTTGTCGGGAATGATGGATAGGAAATGGTCGGCGAGTGAGAATTTCTTCAGGTTCTCAGGCACAGCGCCGGTGTCGGCTGTCAGCAGGCTTTCCGGAAGATTGCCAGGGCGGATCAATGCATAAAGCACCGCGCCCACTATGGCCGCGGCCACCGTTGTAAGCAGAGTGTAGACCACAGTCCTGCCGAATATGCGTCCGACCGTGCGGTCGGATCCGAACGACGCGAGTGTCGTGACGACAGCGAGTGCTATTGTCGGCACTGCGAGCATCTGGAAGAGACGGGTGTAGATGGTGGCTATGATGTTGGCGGTCTTGTCGACAGTCTCGATTTTCAGAAATCCGAGAATGACGCCTGCAAGCAGTACGCCGATCCAGATGAAGAATTGTTTTCTGTCGAAACTCGGGCGAGTGTTGGGACGCGCGTCAGGTTCCTCGGATAATAGGGTGGAGGTCATGCTGTCTTGTATGCCCGCAGGCTGAGAATTCTTTTTTATCATATCACAAATTATTAGCGACTTTTTATCTGTCGATAAGGTTTAACAGTGTCTTGATGTCGTCATCGGTCGTCCCCCAGTCTGTCACGAAACGGACAGGGGTGGCTTTTTCGCAGCGTGGGCCCCAAAGCTCGAACGACGCGGCGGGAAGCAGACGGTCGATAAGATCGTTGGGCAGGATGAAAAACTGCTGGTTGGTGGGTGAGTCCATGAAAAGCGGTATTCCTTTTTCTGTCATCCCATTCTTCAGGATCATTGCCTTATCGACGCCGTTGCGGCCGATCCTGTCGTAGAGCCCGTCTTCGAAAAGTGTGGAGAACTGGACGCCGAGGAGCCGTCCTTTGGCCATGAGGGCACCGTGGGCCTTGATGTGGGAGAGGATATTCCCGAACCATTCGGGGTGGCGGGTCACTACGGCCTCTCCGAAAAGAGTGCCGCATTTCGTGCCACCGATGTAGAATATATCGGCGATCGCTGCAATATCTTCCATTGTCACGTCGGGCGATGCGGCGAGTCCGTATGCGAGGCGAGCTCCGTCGATGTATAGCGGCAGCTGCCATCTGTCGCAGACCTCCCGCAGGGCCATGAGCTCCTCTTTTGAATAAATGGTGCCCACTTCCGTGGGGAAAGTGATATAGACTATGCCGGGACGCACCATATGTCGCCAGGTGTCATCGGCGTAGAAATCCGAGAGCCATAAATCAAGTTCGCCCGCATCCATCTTGCCGGAATGCGACGGGAGAGTTATGACCTTGTGGCCGGATGCCTCCACCGCTCCGGATTCATGCACGTTGATATGGCCGGTGTCGACAGCCATGACGCCTTCATATCGTCCCGCGACGAGATCTATCACTGTGGCGTTGGTCTGCGTGCCCCCTGTGAGGAACACCACATCCCCTTTCCCATTGTCGAGTCCGCACGCGCGGAGAATATGATCCTTTGCCCGCAGGGTGTATTCATCGCAGCCGTAACCCGGTGTCTGCTCCATGTTGGTCTGCGAGAGCCTCTCCAGAATCTCGGGATGGCATCCGCGCATATAGTCACTGTCGAAATGCAACATAATATAGTCATTAAGATAAGCCGGCCTTTTATGGAAGCCGTAAAATTCATAAAACATGGTAAAATTACTAAAAAAATCTGTCAGGGACAACTATAGTGTGATTTGCCTGTGGTCGCGAAGTGGAACAGAAGTAAGAAATGCGCTGATGAGTCCGTTATTATCATGGTATCCGGTCGGGTCGGATACCGGATATGGATACTTAACGATAATAACTGATACAGACTATGAGAAAACTGATTGCTGGTGCCGCGGCTCTCGCCCTATGTGCCTTCGCCGCACATGCGCAGAAGGATTTCGTGAAGGGGGCGGATGTGGGTTTCCTCCCGGGCCAGGAGAAGGCCGGGGTGAAATTCCACGACCGGACCGGGAAGGAGCGCGAATGTCTTGACCTGCTTAAAAACGATTACGGACTCTCGGCCATAAGGATGCGCGTATGGGTGGATCCTGAAAACGGGGTGAATGATAAGAACGAGCTCCTTGCCATAGGGAAACGGGCGAAGGAAATGGGGATGGACTTCATGGTTGACTTCCACTATGCCGATTCATGGGCCGATCCGGGCAAGCAACCTATACCGAAAGCATGGGAAGGGCATGATTTCGAACAGATGAAGCGGGATCTGAAAGCCCACACTGTCGATGTGCTCACGTTACTGAAAGAGAATGGTGTGACCCCACGCTGGGTGCAGGTTGGCAACGAGACGGCCAACGGACTGCTTTGGCCTATGGGGCATATAGAGAAGAATCCTGAACAATATGCCGGATTTATCGGTGCGGGATATGACGCTGTGAAGGAGGTCTTCCCTGAGGCTATAGTGATAGTTCATCTCGACAGGGGGCATAATCAGGCGCTTTACGACTGGAATCTCGACATAGTGAGGAAATATGGCGGAAAGTTCGATATGGTCGGCATGTCGCTCTATCCTTATTGGGCGATGGCCGATGACAAGAGTCTCGATGCCGATTCGATCATCTCCGACTGCATGGCCAACATCCGTCATGTGAGCGATAAATATGGTTGCGACGTGATGATTGTGGAGACCGGCTTTGAGGTTGACGAACAGAATCCCAAGGTGATGGAAGAGGGACGACGCCAGTTGGCGAGGATAATAAGGGAGGCTGCCGGTGATACCGACGACCGTTGCCGTGGTGTGTTCTATTGGGAGCCTCAATGTCTTCCCGGTGGATATAAGCTCGGAGCTTTCGACAGCACAGGCACCCCCACAGCTATCATGGATGGATTCCTTGAGAATGTGAAGTGACGATATTGAATGGTGATGACGGTTCCGGACCAGCATATGATCCGGAACTGTTATTTTTTTGAAAGATCCGGTGTTTGTCTCTCGTTGAAGTGTGGAGGAAAAAACAATTCCGTGGCCGGTAGCGTTAAAAAAGAAAAAGCAATCGTTCCATATGAACTGTATCCGCACGATATTGATATGCATTTTCTCGCTAATTCTTTGTGCCCCGATGCCGGAGGAGTGCGAGGAGGTGCAGGAATATGCCGCTGTTGCGGAATCGGTCGGTGTGGCGCAGGGGTCGGTGACGCTCGGCGAGATGCGCCGTCATGATCCTGCACGACATGTCGGTATGGAACACATGCCACGTGTGGAGAGTGTATCTGTGGCATGCGGTTTCGTAAGGCAGTGTGGGCGTAATCTTACGCTGCTGCTTTGCGTGCTCAGGGAATAGATGGGGAAGTAACTGTCTGCGACAGACAGTCCTGATTCTTTCCTCTCAATCAAACCGCCGGCATGTTGAATGACGACGGCAGTATGAACCATATTCCCAACCCATGACAATCATATTATTATATCTTTTCGGAGCATTGGCCGTATCTTTCCTGTGCTCCGTGCTTGAAGCCGTGCTTCTATCCACTCCCGTATCCTATATCTCCATGAAAGAGAGCCAGGGCGACAAAACCGCCCCGTTGCTGATGAAATACAAGACTAATGTCGACCGTCCTGTCGCCGCCATCCTGACCCTCAACACCGTGGCCCATACCATCGGCGCGGCAGGAGTGGGATCGGAATCGGTCAAAGTGTTCGGTGAGGCTTATTTCGGAATTATATCGGCGATACTGACCCTGCTTATCCTGGTGCTTTCGGAGATTATCCCCAAGACAATCGGCGCATCCTATTGGCGACAGTTGGCTATGGTGTCGGCCCGGATCATACGGGTGATGATCGTCGTGACCTATCCTCTTGTCTGGCTTTCTGAATTGCTTACCAAATGCTTCTCACCAAAGATCCAGCCTCTGACGGTGAGCCGCGAGGAGGTGGCGGCGATGGTAAGCGTCGGCGCCGACGAGGGTGTGTTTGACATCGCAGAAAACAAGACCATACAGAATTATCTCAAAATTGTCAATGTCAGCGCACGCGATATAATGACCCCGTTTGTCGTTGTCTCGTCGGTGAGCCGCGACACAACCATGAAAGAGTTTTACGATGATATCTCACTCGCGCCATATTCAAGAGTGCCGGTTTACGATACGGAACGGGAGTTCATAACGGGTTATGTAAGGCGCGTATCCGTGCTTGAGAAATTATCGCAAGACCGTTTTTCAGAGACAATGGCGGAGATTGTGCGCCCGATACTTTTCTTCCAGGAGACGGAGAAAGTGTCAGACATATGGCAGCGGATGCTTGAGAGGAAAGAACATATCTCCGTGATCACCGACGAGTATGGGTGTATGCGCGGCATCGTGACGATGGAGGATGTGATCGAGAGTATGCTCGGGGTGGAGATAGTGGATGAATGCGACACTACCGAGGATCTCCAGGCCATGGCGCGCAAGAAGTATTCAGGAGTCTGCTGACGCTTGCCTGATGATAGATTCGACAGCCTCCGGGAAAGGGTATGGCTTACCTTTTCCGGAGGCTGTCATCATTACTGGTTGGATAGCGCCAGGTGGTTGGAAGTTGCTTTTAAACAACTTCTTAAATTGAAGTCAGTGGCTGGTCAAGGCTCAAGGCATATTTGATATGTTGCGAAGTTATTTCTTACTTTTGAAGAAACCCATTGACATGGATTTCCTGAGCTTCACGCGCTCCTCGCGCGAAGCAACAGGCATGCAGCATTCTCTCTGGATGCGTGCGTCTTCGTGGGCACAGAGATTTTCGCTGAAATCCTCCCACATCTCTTTTGTGCCTGCCTGCGAGGCGTTGAAGACGAGGGCGTTGTCGATATTCATCTTTTTTGAAACGGCATCGACATCGATATTTGCCCCGATGAAATTGAAAGTCCATCCCTCCTCTTTCATCTTAGAGATCATATCGGCCACCTGTTGCCAGGAATACTCTTTGGATGAGTTCTCCATACCGTCGGTTATGATGGTCACTATCCCGGTGGCGTCCTCGTGGGTCGAGGCTACGGCGCGGAGGTCGACGAGAGTCGAACCTACCGCGTCGAGAAGGGGAGTGCACCCCCAGGGTCTGTAAGTTTCGGGAGTGAGATCCGCGGTTTTTTCGATTGGATTGTTTTTGCACACGTAGCGCGAGGGAATCTCTTCGTTGTCCTGGAAGAGAAAGATGCTCACGAGGTTGCGTTGCGTGTCGCCATGTTTCTTCTGGAGCGAACGGATCACGTTGAGGGTTTCATTGCATCCGTCAACGGTCTGACGGCTCAGAGGGCTCATGGAGCCGCTTTCATCGAGAATGATGAGGTTGAATACTGTTGTTTTTTCCATAAAAATGTTTTGTTTTGTCCGGAGCCTGCCAAGCCGCGGAGTGGCCATGGTGCCGGAAGTGGAATGTTTTTCTGTTTTTCTATTTTGTTTCAGCGGTTTTTTCAGCGTTTATGCCTGAAGGAAAGGAAATCGAAGAGTCCTTTCGTAGGGGCTTTGCGTGGAGCGGAATTTTTGAGGTCGGGTCCCGACACGTCGTACGATTCTTCGTCGTCATCCTGCATGGAAGCGTTGAGGTTCAGGCATAAGTCCTGTTTTACCGTATGGAGCGCGACTTCCCGGGCAGGCTTCGTTGGCTGGCATTCAGGATGAGGTGTGAGGATTTCATCGTTGGTCGTATAGAGGCGGATATTCCTCCCTTTCAACGATGCCTCTGGTGTCGGGACTTCGGCGATCACTTCCGAATCTATGGCTGTGCGCAGGAAGTTGCGGCGGTCGTAGCTTGTCTGGTTGATGACCTCGTAGACGGTCTGCAGCTCGCTTATGGTGAAGATCTTGTTGAGCAGTTGGAAAGCCACGGGCTTCAGCCGTAGGATCTCTTTCAGGTATTCGCGGGCTTCGCGGATGATCTGTCGGTGGTCGAAAGCTAATGGCGGGAGCATCGTCTCGTCAAACCACATAGCTTTCGTGGCGTCGTCGCCTGCCAGCACATTGTAGTCGTCAGGTTTTACCAAGGCGATAAAGGCAACAGTGATGACTCTTTCACGCGGATCCCTGTCGGGGCTGCTGTAGACCCTGAACTGCTCGAGAAACACTTCCGAGAGGTTGGTCTCCTCATGCAGTTCGCGTGCCGCGGTCTGTTCGATGCTTTCATCCATGCGCATGAAGCCTCCGGGGAGTGCCCAGTAGCCGAGATAAGGCTCGTTGCCTCTCTCCACTAATAGAATCTTTATCCCTTTGCCGTTGAATCCGAATATCACGCAGTCGGCTGTGACAGCGGGGTGAGGGTAGCGGTAGCAGTATTTTGCGTTGTCCGTTTTCTGTTGTCCGTTGTCCGTTTTCTGTTGTCCGTTGTCCGTTTTCTGTTGTCCGTTGTCGGTTGTCTGTTGTCCGATGTCCGTTGTCGGTTGTCCGGTGTCCGTTGCGGGATGTCCGTTATGTGTTGGTTCTATGTCGGCTTGAATTATATTCATGCTTGCTGCGTAATTTTGACGCAAAGTTAAGGCGTAAAAATGACGCATGCAAATTTTGCTGCGTAAAAATGACGCGAATAGCAAAATTTTAACATTCGTTCACAATGTGACTCTGACAGGGTAACTATTCAGCGGACGCGCTGAGGTAGTCGCCATTTAGAAAAGGGCGAGTATGGCGTTGTATGGAGAGTTGCCGT
>PPYF01298413.1_pt1 | contig 57839 bp, 66 predicted proteins | sample 1559871 | NCBI WGS metagenome assembly PPYF01 (sample SAMN08240021, study PRJNA423297) | Human gut metagenome, whole genome shotgun sequencing project.
ATTAATTCTGTGGTATTCTTAATAAGTCTCATAAGTTCTTCCTAATGGTAGTTTCGTCGCTTTTCATTATAGTTCTTATGGGACTTTTTGTGTACACTCAAAAAGCTCTATAATCTCTACAGTGGTTTCACCCACTACAGAAATTATAGAGCCATTTTTAGAGTGTTTTTTGTTTATGTGTTAAAAATAATTTTTCCTGTCATATTTATTTGAGGTTGAGTTTTAGGTATTAGAGTAAAGTTAATGAAGTAGAAAAGTGATTTATGAATAATTCGGAGAATTTCTTAATTCCTAAGATAATTCCTTTGAAATTTTACTAAAAATTTTGAAATACAACGATTATAGCTGATAGTATCATAGCTACACCACCGATGTAGGCAATCCACTTTTCAGAATGTTTTCCAAGTACGTTTCCAATATTTGAAGCAAAAAAACTATATAAATAATCGTTGATTAAACCAACAATTAGATATGTCAAACTTAATATTGTAGTTTGTAATAAAAACGGAGAGTTGTGATTAATGAATTGAGGTAAAAATGAAGCAAAGAAAATAATATTTTTAGGATTTAAAAATATCAATAAAAATCCATTTTTAAAGGCTTCTCCTTTTTCAGGAGGTACCATTTTTTCAGTTTTATCTTTTACCTTATTAGCATCAAGAAAACTTTTGATTCCTAAATAGATAAGATAAGCGATCCCAAGTAGACGTAAAATTGCATACAAGGTTCCTGAAGTTTTGAGTATAGCTCCAATCCCAATAAACGAGAGGATTAGACAAACAAGTCCTCCCCAGAAACTTCCCCAAACAATTTCATAAGCAGTTTTTTTCCCATGAGTCATACTAGTAGTTATAAGATAAGTTACTGTTGGTCCAGGAGGGGAAATAAGTAGAATGCAAGCGATAGTGTATGATATCCAAGTAGATAGTGACATATTATTTTTCCTTTATTACTCTGTATTTTATTTCGTTTTTATTTAAGTTCAGCAATGCAACTGGAAGATCGGTATGTACAAACTGATTAGGAGTTAATGCTGGTGTCATATTAGATAAAAAGCTTAAAAGATTATTTTTGCTATTAGATGCGTAGACTGTATAGAAATTTCCAGAATTCCAGTTTATAACAGCATATTTAAAGAAGTCAGCTAAAATGTTTTTAAATGTGTCAATTGTAACAAGACCATTATTCATATCTGTTAATACATTGTCTTTTTTCAATTGAATGTCTTTTTGTGAGAAAAATCTATTTTTAAAAAGTGAGTCTTTGATATGTTCTCGTTTTAGAAATTCCGTAATATCTTTATTGGAAAATTTCTCAATAAAACCAATTATACCATCTTTTTTCAGCTTTTCTTTTGTAAATTTTATTTGTTTAGCTCTATCTGGACTGTACATCTGAAATGTTGTATCTTCTATTATGACGTCAAAACCATTGAAATTAGGAAATAATTCTCTGATATTTGAGTTGGTTATTTTATTGTAAGGGGATAGGATAAATTTGGAATGTAGTGGCTGACCATATCTAAAAAATTATCCTGATTAGCTTTTGTTGGGCTACAAGATAAAGTTTTTATCTTACCATTGCTCAAATTTCCAATTGTTCTAGCCATTGTTCCTTCAGCGGCTTCGAGAACATATAAATACTATATACTATCTCTTTTTTCTAAGTAATCTTTTAATGCTGAGCCAACGCGACATTCTTCTTCTAATATAAAGGGAATACTTGAGTAGAAATGCTTGTCAAATTGTCCTTGCAATTTTCTATGATTTAAATAAAAAGATGACATTTTTTCGTCATTTTTAAATAAATTAATATCACCTAAATAAGTATTGTTTGGCTCTCCCAACTCGCCTAATGCAGTTTTTTCAAAAAAATCTGCAAGTACCCCTGTTCTAGGGGCAGTGGTAATACTATCTTCAATGTTTTTCATAAATTTCCTCCTATATGTTATAATTATACACAAAAAATAGTGAATCGCAATCAAAAAAGATAGAATTTTCGGAAAATTATATAAATATATAGACTATGAAAGAATCTTCTTTTATGAAAAAAATTGATACAAAGAAAAGTATCATACTTTCTCTTATCGTACTACTCTGTTTTGGTATAGTGGTACTATCAACTTGTAATTTCACCACATCAAAAAGCAGTAAAGTCATTTAATGAAGTGACAACCAAAATTCAAAAAGAAAACCGTAGCTTAGAGGAAACAATAAATGCATCTAAGAAACTACTTAGTAGCAAAGATAAACCTTTAGACGAAAATCTGACGGTTGAACTAAAAAATGAAGTCTCAACTGCCGAAAAGAAGAAGCAAGTAATTCCTAAAATCAAAAAAACAAGCGACATCAATAAACAAGTTAAATCACTAAAAAAAACAATTAACTACTCGACAGAGATAAAAAATCTAAAAGATAAAAACCAGAAGTATTCAACAAGTGTTAAGCAGTTAAAACAAATTACAAATCCTTCCAATACATTTGTGGAAAGTCGTCTTAAGGAAATTGATACGATTTCAGATGTTCAGTCAGCCATAGAAGATAATGATCCAAACCAAGGCTTAAACAAGCAAGGAAGTTGTACGGCAGCAGTTTATTTCGCTGACAACGAAGTAACTAATCCAGTTCCTGGTGCTGATTTAGTAGCAAAAGGTACGGATGCAGGTGGGTGTGTTGAAGTCTATAAAACTGCAGAAGAAGCCAAAAAACGAAATGACTATTTAAGTGCTTTCGATGGCCTTCCAACTGTCATCAACCCTGGGTCACACTATGTTTACGGAACGGTTGTTATTCGTATCTCAGCATCATTAACGGCATCGCAACAAAATACATTAACGCAAAAAATATATGAAAAGTTGACTCAGTTAGAAAATGATAACACAAGCAAAAACACCTCAAAAACGGAAACCTCATCCTTTACGAAACCATCATCATCTAGTTCAAGCTCTACTCAAGCAACTGTTAGTGAAACAGCTCAGAGTTACACCAAAACGGTAGCTGGAAGTACCCCAAAAACACCTACGCAACAACAAGATTCTGGAGTTTCCGATTCATCACAAGACATGGGGGTAAATCCTGAATTTCATAGCAATATTGATGAAAATAGTTATAATTCGCTCTTGGGTGCCAATGTCCTAGATAATAGCAACGGAGGCAATAACTCTAATGCCTCTACCGAGTCATCATCAATGGGAAGTTCTGAATAAGTTACTTATAACTCGATACTCCTTTTAAAATGAATTAGAAGACTACTGAAAACGCCAATTACACAGTTATTGGTGTTTTTTTACTCTCAAATACTATTGGCAACACTGTAACACTTGAAAACCTCACGAAAATAGTCTATACTTTTGTTAGTTTATATACTAACAAAAAGAGGTAACATATGGGATATTTTGATTACACTAGGGAACCTCGCAGTGATATTGCCTTTATTGATATGAAGTCTTTCTATGCTAGCGTAGAATGTGTTGAGAGAGGGCTACATCCTCTAAAGACTTCTCTATGTGTTATGAGTAGAGCTGATAACTCTGCAGGTCTTATCCTAGCTTCTTCACCGATATTTAAGAAAGTGTTTGGGAAATCAAACGTAGGAAGAGCATACGACCTCCCTTTTGATGTTCAAACAAGAAAGTTCTCGTACTACAATGCCAAGAAACAAGGACTGAGAACAGATCCAGAATACGTGCGATTCATTGAAGACTGGGCAAAAGTGACTTTCATCGTTCCTCCCAGAATGGAAAAATACATCTCAGTTAATATGGAAATCCAAGGCATTTTTCAAAACTATGGTAGCCCAAATGATATTTACCCTTATTCTATAGATGAAGGTTTTATTGACCTATCTAGTTCTCTTAATTACTTCGTTCCAGATAAGCAGTTGTCTCGAAAACAAAAACTCGACCTTATTTCTGCGAAGATTCAGAGAGACATTTGGAGACAAACTGGCATCTATTCAACCGTTGGTATGTCCAACGCTAACCCCTTACTTGCTAAACTTGCCCTTGATAATGAAGCAAAAAAAACACCAACCATGAGGGCTAATTGGTCCTATGAGGACGTGGAGCAGAAGGTATGGTCTATTCCAAACATGACAGATTTCTGGGGTATTGGTAAAAGAATGGAGAAACGCTTCAACACATTAGGTATCCACTCAATCAAAGACTTAGCAAATGCTAACCCAGATATCTTGAAGAAAGAATTAGGAGTAGCTGGTCTTCGATTATGGTTTCATGCTAATGGTATTGATGAAAGTAACGTTCATAAACCCTATAAACCAAAATCAAAAGGTCTAGGCAACTCCCAGGTTCTTCCTAGAGACTATTTCAGACAACGAGATATTGAAATTGTCCTTAGAGAGATGGCCGAACAAGTTGCTATCCGACTGAGAAAGATAGGCAAAAAAGCGACTGTTGTTTCTATACACCTTGGCTACTCTAAGCAAGAAAACAAATGCTCTATCAATACTCAAATGAAAATTGAACCAACGAATAATACTAACATGCTGACAAACTATGTGTTGAAGTTATTCCATAATAAATACACTTCAGGAGCAATCCGAAGTGTAGCGGTTAATTATTCTGGTTTTGTAGATGAATCTTTTGATTTAATCTCACTGTTCGATGATGTCGAACAAATTGAAAAAGAAGAAAGGCTCCAGACAGCAATAGATTCTATCAGAGACCAATTTGGTTTTACCTCTCTGCTAAAAGCTAATGCACTTGATAGTGCATCGAGAAGTATTGCCAGAAGTAGTCTTATAGGAGGACATTCTGCTGGAGGATTGGATGGTTTAAAATGATTGATCGTTCCTATTTACCATTTCAAGCAGCAATAGAATACCAGGATCCTGGGATGCAGAAATGGATGGGGTTCTTTCTGTCTGAGCATACCTCATCATTACATGCTGCTAAAAATCGTTTTGACTTCTCAACAGACTTAAGTAAGCCTCAGAAACTCTTATTACTTTCTCAACTCTATGCCAACCAACTTAAAGGGCAGTTCACTATCAAACATCGTGATAGGAAAGTTACTTTATTTGGCGAAGTGAGAGAACTGTCTCGTAAGGAAATATCAATAAAGACTAGTGAAGGATATAGATTAGTTCAACTCGACAATATCCTTCAAATTCAGCTTTTGGAAAATCATATACACTAAAAAAAGCAACAGCCTATATCATGTGGTTGTTGCTTTTTAACTAGATTAACTAAAATCAACTGTAATGATTGAACCATCTTCATCAATGATAACATCGACAATTTCATCATCTTTATCTGCTTCATTCAATAGATTTTCAGCATAATCCTTTGCACTTGTTTCCTTAATAGTTTCTATTTCGTTTTTTTCTTCTGCCTTTAGTTCCTTATGTGTTTTATATTTATTTCCAACCCCACTTACCTAAAGATACAATCACACCTCCCAAAGGATTGGCTAAAGGCCAATATTTCTAAGAAGTAGATTTGAATGGTAACACGACAGGCAAAGAAGGACAAGCCCTTCTAGACCAACTTCGTGCCAATGGCACTCACACTTATCAAGCTACTGTCAAAGTGTATGGTTCTAAAGATGGCAAACCAGACTTGAGCAATCTAGTTGCTACTCATCAAGTAACGATTCGACTTCATGGATCAGAAATGATGTCCAGAACTCCTCAAGGAGATCAGATATTTATGTCTTCTTCTACGTCAGACTCAATGAACAAAATTAAATATATGACGAAAGAAACCCATGTTTCAGAGATGAGAATGGCTGATTCCACAGATAATTCCATGGCTAAGACTAAGAAAAATGATGGGCAACCTATACTACCAAATACTGGGAAAGCTCAAACGGCTACAGCTGGCCTTGGTATGTTTGGTCTAGCCTTGGCAGGTCTTGTTGGACTTTTAGGTTTGACAACCAAACGAGAAAATTAAGATTCAAATCATTTAAATATTAGAATAAATAGTGCTATACTGACTATGTGTAACACTGTTTTTATCAAAGGAGCGTCAGATGAAAAAGACAATTTTGCTGGTTGATAATGAGATAGATGTTCAAAATCGCTATTTTTTACAGGCAGGATACGATGTTTTAGTTGCTCATGATGGCAAGGAGGGATTAGAACTTTTCAGAAAAAAATCTATTGACCTCATCATCACAGATATCATGATGCCCAATATGAACGGTTATGATTTTATCAGTGAGGTTCAATATATTGCTCCTAATCAACCCTTTCTCTTTACAACTGCTAAAACAAGCGAGCAGAATAAGATTTATGGATTAAGTTTGGGGGGATATGATTTCATAGCCAAACCGTTTAGCCTGCGCGAATTGGTTTTAAGAGTGAATAATATCTTACGTCACCTTAGCCGTTGAAGTGAGATAGAGCGGATCGATCTTGGTGACTTAGTAATCTACCATGTGACTCATGAGGTTCACATAGAGGACCAATCTTTGGAATTGACAGTGAAATCCTTTGAACTTCTATGGATATTGGCTAGCAATCCTGAGAGAGCCTTTTCAAAGACGGAACTTTACGAGAAGGTATGGCAAGAGGAATATGTGGATGATAGCAATACACTCAATGTTCATATCCATGATTTGAGGCAAGAGTTGACCAAGTATACAAATTCAAATACTCCTGCTATCAAAACTGTTTGGGGTTTGGGCTATAAGATGGGAAAACCAAGAGATTGAAAATGAAATTAAAAAACTATAATCAATAGACATGGGAGAGACCAAAAATATAGGCTAAGTAAACCAACCGATGAAGCCAACGCCAAGTCTCGTATTTGAGACTTTTACCAAGAAAGGCCAGAACTACAATGGCCAAGAAAGTATGAATGTCAAGGTTTCCTAGCTGACCAGCTAGACGGGACCCCTATAGACTCCCCATACCGATGTTGTGGAAGACAAGGAGAATAACTGATAAGATGGCAAGAAATTTGTGGATAGCGTACATTCTCTCAATTCCGTTAAAGAGTTTTTCTAAAAGTCGTGATCGTGTTGCCAACATAAAAGTCCATGATAAGGTTGTTAAAGCTAGACCGGGAGTGACGAAGTTTGTCATGGCGATTGCTAACCAGACGTAGACCGTAAGAACAATGCTTACGGTTAGTAGGAGAATTCCTTTATATGATTTCATGTAACCTTTTTTCTATATTTACATTATTACCAACTAGTTGTAAACGATGTTGTTACATTATATCTTATAACGGATTTCCTGTCAAAAATAATTGATTTTTTGAAGGAAAAGTGGATAGTGATATAGTAATCAAGATATCCAATACTTTTTGAAGAGGCACAAAATTGTAAAGGAACCTTGATTTAATAGTCGATTATCTTGTGAAAACTTTTCGAAAAAGTGTATTCTATAAGTAGAAGATAGGAAAAGGAGATGCTTAGTGGCTAGTATTACAATAGAAGCTAGTAAGGTGGCTAGAAAGAGTCCCATTCGAGTAGACACTAGTCTTGTCGGGACGGTTTCTGGTGTGGAAGCAGTGACTGTTTCCCTACCATCATCAAAAGCTCGATTGAGTGTTGGTAAATTGGGTTACAAGTCCAACACTATTACTGTGGAGGATGGACAAACCGTTCGGGTTACTAGCAATTTTCTAAATCATTTGATAGCGATAGCTCCATTGCTTCTCTACCTTTTTGGAGGTCGTTACCTCCCACTTGTTGCTGTTCTATCTACTATAGTTTTGCTTTTTAGCTTACCTTTTCTCAAGTTAGAAATCGTAAGTTGATTAGAATCGGGAGTGGCTTAGCCCTCTGTTTGATACCTTTAACTCATTTTTTCATAATAATGCTAGGCCACCCCTTTTTATTAGGAATGGGTTGAGACGAAAAATTAGTTATCAAAAAGGGAACTCGATAGAGTTTCCCTTTTTTCTTTATCAAGCTAAAGTCATTTTTAAAAGACCCTAGTTATTAAAACTGAGGTCTTTGATGTTTATAGTCAGTTATCACTTACGGTACAATTTGTCGTATTGATAGTAAGGATCGAATGTGACATTGATACCAAGCTTACGAAGAACATTTTTGTCTTCATCGGTAAGAATGATTGTTGAGTGAGCTTCAGAACCCTTGAGGTTACTAAGTTCCTTCATGGCACGCGCCGCATCCGCATTGTTGGCAGCTGTAATAGCCAAGGCGATGAGGATTTCGTTGGAATGGAGACGAGGATTACGGCTACCCAGATGGTCAATTTTCAGACTTTGGATAGGTTTAACCACTTCAGGCTCGATAAGTTTAGTATCCTTATCAATACCTGCAGAAGTCTTGATAGCATTAATCAAAGCAGCTGCAGTTGGACCAAAGAGTTCCGAATTTTTACCAGTTACGATTTGACCATTTGGCAATTCGAGGGCAAGAGCAGAACCACCTGTTTCTTCAGCCTTAGCGCGTGCTGCAACGACCACTTGGCGATCTTCAGGCGTGATACCAAGATCATTCATGAGCAACTCAATCTTCTTGACAGCAGTCTCAGGCACACGTTCATTTTTGAAATCAAGAACGGTTTGATAGTAGCGACGGATGATTTCTTGTTTAGAGGCTTCTTTAGCTGCCTCATCATCCGTAATGGCAAAACCAACCATGTTAACGCCCATATCCGTAGGTGAAGCGTAAGGTGACTCACCAAGGATGCGCTCAAGCATACGTTTGAGGACTGGGAAAATCTCGATGTCACGGTTGTAGTTTACCGTAGTTTTGCCATAAGTTTCCAAGTGGAATGGGTCAATCATATTGACATCATCAAGGTCGGCAGTGGCAGCTTCATAGGCCAAGTTAACTGGGTGATGAAGCGGCAAATTCCAAACTGGGAATGTTTCAAATTTAGCATAACCTGATTTGATACCATTGATTTGGTCGTGGTACATATTAGACAAACATGTTGCTAATTTACCAGAACCAGGACCAGGTGCGGTAACGACAATCAGGTTACGGCTAGTCTTGATATAGTCGTTTTTCCCCATACCCTCAGGAGAAATGATATGGTTGATATCCGTTGGATAGCCCTTGATAGGGTAGTGGATGTAAGACGTGATGCCATTTTTTTCCAGTTGGTTACGGAAGGCATCAGCTGCAGGTTGACCTGAATACTGCGTAATAACAACAGAACCCACATAGATATTGAGTTCGTTGAATTTATCAATCAGACGAAGGACCTCTTGGTCGTAAGAAATACCAAGGTCACCACGAGCCTTAGAGTGCTCGATATTGCTAGCATTAATGGCAATGACCACTTCAACCTGATCTTTGAACTCTTGAAGGAGCTTGATTTTATTGTCAGGCTCATAACCAGGAAGGACACGAGCAGCGTGGAAATCTTCCAACATCTTACCACCAAACTCCAAGTAGAGCTTGCCGTCAAACTGGTTAATGCGCTCCAAAATATGGTCGCGTTGCAGATTCAAATACTGTTCAGAACTAAAAGCTTGTTTCTTCATAAATAAAAATACCTCTGAGAAAAATTATATCAAATGCCGAAGGTAAATGCTATTAGCGAAGGACGATTTATTGGAGAAAAAAAGGTGAAAGTCAATCATGAAACGTATTTTTTATGATAGTCCTTTAGAGTTATTATTTAATTTGGGTTCTCATCTCAGCAGTTAGATTTCTAGATAACAATCGCTTTAGAATATTTAATTTCATAAAGGAAAAATGCTTGCCAACTAACTGTTGGCGACCATTTTTTATCTTCTTTCACCTTACTTAACTCAAGTTGGTCTCGTAGACTAGAAGTATGTTATCATAATAGAAAAATAAGAAAAAGGTAAATTTATGGCAATCTTAGTTTTAGGTGGAGCTAGTTACATCGGTTCTCACATGGTGGACCGTTTGGTTGAAGCGGGCCAAGAAAAAGTTGTTGTCGTGGATAACTTGGTGACGGGTCACCGTGCGGCAGTCCATCCAGACGCTGTATTCTACGAGGGGGATTTAGCAGATCAAGATTTTATGCGTAAAGTCTTTAAGGAAAATCCTGATGTTGATGCGGTTATTCATTTTGCGGCTTACTCACTTGTGGCTGAGTCTATGGAAAAACCACTTAAATATTTTGACAATAACACTTCTGGTATGGTGAAGTTGCTTGAGGTCATGAACTAATGTGGTGTCAAATACATTGTCTTCTCATCAACAGCTGCGACTTATGGTATTCCTGAGGAAATTCCAATCCTTGAAACCACACCACAAAACCCAATCAATCCTTACGGTGAAAGTAAGCTTATGATGGAAACTATCATGAAGTGGTCAGACCAAGCCTACGGCATCAAGTATGTTCCTCTTCGTTACTTTAATGTGGCGGGTGCCAAACCTGATGGTTTGATTGGTGAGGATAATGGTCCTGAAACCCACCTCTTGCCAATTATTCTCCAAGTGGCTCAAGGTGTTCGTGAGAAAATCATAATTTTTGGAGACGACTACAATACTCCAGATGGTACCTATGTTCGTGACTATGTACATCCATTCGACTTAGCGGATGCCCACCTTTTAGCAGTGGAGTATCTCCGTAAGGGCAATGAGTCAACAGCCTTCAACTTAGGATCTTCAACAGGATTTTCAAATCTTCAAATCCTTGAAGCAGCTCGTAAGGTTACTGGTAAAGAAATTCCAGCTGAGAAAGCAGGTCGTCGTCCTGGTGATCCAGATACATTGATTGCATCCTCTGAAAAGGCTCGTACAGTCCTAGGTTGGAAACCACAATTTGACAATATCGAAAAAATCATCGAAAGTGCCTGGGCATGGCATTCAAGCCATCCAAAAGGTTATGACGATAGAGATTAATCATAAGGAATAGGAGCACCACCTGGTAGAAAACTGCAATTTGGAGTTTTTCCTATAGTCCATAGCAAATCTTTGCATTTTTATCTGATATCTTTTAAGATAATTCTATTACAACTTGAAAAGGAGAACAGGATGGAAACATATACACTTTCAAATGGGGTTACTATTCCTAAAATTGGTTTTGGGACTTGGCAGATTCCAGAAGGGGAAGAAGCCTACAATAGCGTTAGTTTCGCACTTAAGGCTGGTTACACACATATTGATACAGCACAAATCTACGGTAACGAGGTTTCTGTAGGTAAGGCAATTGCTGATAGTGATGTGGCGCGTGAGGATCTTTTCCTAACGACTAAACTCTGGAATGACAAGCACGATTACGATTTGGCTAAGGCCTCTATCGACGAATCTCTCGAAAGATTAGGTGTGGATTATTTGGATCTTTTTCTCATCCACTGGCCAAATCCAAAGGCACTTCGTGAGAATGATGCTTGGAAGGTTGGCAATGCAGGGGCTTGGAAGGCAATGGAAGAAGCCTACAAAGAAGGTAAGGTGCGTGCTATCGGTGTGTCTAACTTTATGCAACATCATCTAGAAGCTCTTTTTGAAACAGCTGAAATTGTGCCACATGTCAATCAAATTCTCTTGGCTCCAGGTTGTACCCAAGAAGATTTGGTTGCCTATTGCCGAGAGCGTGACATTTTTCTTGAAGCATATAGCCCACTAGGTACTGGTAGTATTTTTGGGAATGAAGATGTTGAAGCAGTGGCTGAACGTAATGGAAAATCTGTTGCTCAAGTTGCCCTACGTTGGAGCCTTCAAAAAGGTTTCTTGCCACTACCTAAGTCAGTGACACCAAAAAATATTGAAGCCAACTTGGATATCTTTGACTTTGATTTGTCAGAGGAAGACATGGCAGTCTTGGATAAGATTCAAGGGATCAAAACTCAGGTTGATCCTGACACAGTTAATTTTTAGTGTGTTTCTTTAGATTTACTATAATAAAACTATCATTTTTTTATTTATAGATGGGAGTTACGTAATGGAGTCTCGAAATCTTTTGCCTCAGAATACACGTATGATGGCCCATTTGCTCAGTTTTTCGGGGGGAGCTTTGGAATGTCTTTTGTCATATGTATTACCATAGTTTGGTTGCCACTCAGACGGGGAATATTCTCTTGTTAGTTGCTGACTGGCGTAGTAGTAGCATGTACCATAACATGTTGCGATGTTTTTCTATTCTATTCTTTTCCATAGGTTTTCTTTTTGGAATGTGGTTTAAAGACCATCGTAAGAATGCTTACTGTCGTGTTCATGGTCTACTTCCTCTTTGTGTGATGACTGCTATTTTACCATTCTTATGGCCAAATGCTCTAATAGAGCTTCCGATTATTGCATTTTCTGCGGGTGTCATGATGAAGACTTTTACCAGTAGTCAGATTGAAAATCACCCCTTTGTGATTTTTATGACTTCAGGAAATTATCGAAGGATGCTGACGGCACTTTATTATGTTATTCAGGGGTAGCAAGGATCAGAAAGAATATCGTTGCCAGGCGGTCAATTATGGCTTTGTCGTAGGCAGTTTTGTGCTTGGTGCTGTTGTATCAGCTCTTCTCATGTGCTTCATTTATATTAAGTCAATCTGGCTAATCACACTCAGCCTCTTTACCATCATGATTTACTATTCATCTGAAGTGAAACGTCTGGGACTCAAGAAAACCAATCTTTAGGTATTTTTGTAGTAATTGTTTTTGATAAAAATAGTCTTGTGTTATAATCTTGGTTATATTAATTTTGTCTAATGATAAAAAGGAGACATAAGATGCCTATAGTAAGTAATGATTTTTCAGATATTGTATATAACCGTCGTTCCATTCGTAAGTTTGATACCTCTGTCAAGATTCCACGTGAAGAAATGTTGGAAATCTTGGATAAAACCGTTACGGCACCATCATCAGTGAACATGCAACCTTGGCGCTTTGTTGTCGTTGATAGCGAAGAAGGCAAAGATAAATTGAAACCTTTTGTCAGCTACAATAGTGTACAAAATGAAACATCCTCAGCCATGGTTCTCATTTTTGCCGATTTGAAGAGCCAAGAAAGAGCAGAAGAAATCTATGGGAAGGCCGTTACTCAAGGAAAAATGCCAGAAGAGGTCAAGGAGAAACAACTATCAAGCATTGTACCAATGTATGAGAATGCTCCTTTCGAAGTGATGAATGAAATTGTCCATATCGACTCTAGCCTTGCTGCTATGCAGTTAATGCTCGTTGCTCGCTCTTATGGATACGATACAAATGCCATCGGTGGCTATAAAAAAGACGGTCTTGCCAAAGCGTTTGGTCTTGATGAAGACCGACATGTGCCTATTTTGATTATTGCCCTTGGGAAAGCTGATGAAGAAGGCTTTGAGTCTGTTCGTTTGGACGCCTCTGATGTGACTACTTTTGCTTAATAAATAATCGGCCATGAGTTTCAAAAGTGGAGACTCATGTTTTTTTGTATTAAAAGATAACAAAGTATTTTTAGTAAGATTGAGAAGTTGGTGTAACCCAGGATTAAGGTGAGGCCTCTTTCTTTGTGCTATAATGTAAGAAAACGTTGCATTTAAAGTTTACTTTTGCCAATTTCTAGGAGTCTTTCATGATAAACTATTTGATCCTGAGGTTTCTCTGGCTTCGTGAGCGGGGCTTTGTCCAGATTACTCAAAAGACCTTGGTTTCGCTCTTTCCATTTTTTCTGATTTCAGGAATTATTCGGGTGATTTCACTATCTGTTTTTTCGGAGATGGGCTATATCAATCAGCTGTTTTCAGTTTCTGACTGGTTACCGACCTTTAAGATAACTGGGCAGGTACTCATTAATCTTTCCAACTTTCTTGGTGGCTTAGCAGGGCCCTTATCAACCTATTTTGCAGGAAAATACACAGCTGGTCACTATGGTAGAAGTACTGGTACAGCTGGTGTGACATCCCTTTTGGTTAGCTTGATTATAGGATCGCAGGAGCTGTTGCTGTCACCGCTAAACGATGATGGTGTCTTGGCTCGTATCAATTTACCGGATTCAATCAACATTATTTTGGCTATATTTGTGGGGTATCTGGTTGGCCAGATTTTTCGCTTTTCGAGAGCTAGTGATGATCAAATTGTGGATAAGGACTATATTTATCAACCAAAGACTGTTCGTCCCATTTTTTTATCACTCATTTTAGCTATTGGGCTTAACATTCTTCTTGTTATTGGAGATCAAGCTAATGTTTTTCAAACGATTAGGAAGTTTACTTCTACCTTTACTGTAACTGATAATCATCTGTTGTCAACCTTTATGATGGGACTTTTGAACACTTTTTCTGCTTGGATTGGGAATAATCAGGTTTTTACCCCAAATTCCATTGCCGAGGATAGTTTTGCCTTGGAAAATCTGACCTATGCTGTTTCTCATCATACGACGACTGGGCTTCCCCACCTTTATACGCTAACAAACCTTTATCATAGTTATGGTATGGTTGCTGGCATTGGCTCAGGGCTAGCCCTCTTGGTGGCTCTGCTTTTAGCATCAACCAGTTATAAGGATAAGAAGGTGAGTCTTCTAAGTGTCTTTCCTAGTCTCTTTAACTATGGGGCTCCATTTATGGTGGGGATACCAGTCTTGTTAAATTTAGTTTATTTGGTTCCTTTCCTACTGGCACCTATGGTAAATATGGGTATTGCTGCGGTGTCCTTGGCTATCCATCTTATGCCAGCTGCGGTTTATCCAGTTCCAGATGGCACACCAAGTCTTCTTTACGCCTTTATTGGAACTGGGGGTAGCTTACGAGCTCTAGCTATTAGTATCCTCTGTTTGGGAGTCGACATTCTTATCTTTATTCCATTTGTGCGTCTGTCTAATAAGGTACAACACGGTCTAAAAGAGGAAGGAGAAAGCCTTGAAACTAAATAAAAAAACTAAGTTGGTCTTTATCCTTGTTGCTCTCTTTCTCATTGGTCTAGCCGTCCCATCCTATAGTTGGACTAGGAAAAATGTCAAGGAAATAGAGACTTTCTATAATTCAAAATTGTCTCCCATTATCATGATTCCAGGGAGCTCTGCTACGGAAAATAGATTTGATGGCCTAGTACGTAAGCTTAATCAAGACCGTCGTGGTGTCAAGCATAGCCTCCTCAAGGTTAAGGTTTGGAATAATGGGCGTATCACCTTTGAGGGTAATATCAGGAAAAATGACAGTGAACCTATTATTGTTATCGGATTTGAAAATAATAACGATGGCTATAGCAATATTAAGAAACAAGCCAAGATGATGAATCAGGCCTTTGAAGCCTTGCAGAATAAATACAATTTCAATAATTTTAAAGGGTTGGCACATTCAAATGGTGGCTTGATTTATACGGCTTTTATTGAAAATTATCTTAGCGACTACGATGTCAAGATAAATTCTTTGATGACTATCGGAACGCCCTATAATTTCACTGAAACCAATATTAAAAATAAATCGGTCATGCTAGCAGACTTTATAGCTGCTAAAGAGAATATTCCGTCTACCCTGCATGTCTATTCGGTAGCGGGAACCATTACCTATGATTCGGACGAGCTGGTTCCTGATGCTAGTGTTTCCGCTGGGAAATATATCTATCAGAATCAGGCAAAAAGTTATACTGAAATCACTGTTACAGGTGAAGATGCCCAACACTCGGATTTACCAACCAATGATGAAGTAGTGGACCTGATCAAACAACATATCGAAGGACAAGGTCTTCGCAAGAAGCAAAAGACCAAGTTAGAGCCTCAATAGACTATAATACTATGTATTATTAGTCTAGTTACTTATTTTCAAATACAAAAGGATAGAGTTTATGATGGCTCTATTTTTTTAGTGTAAGAGGAACTCTTTCAGTTGTTGTAACTCCTTGTTTTACAACGTTGGTTTTGTTATAATTGATTGAAAAGAAAAAGATTAACGAGAGGTTCTTGATATGCAAATTCCAAGTCGCTTTACCATTGCTGTCCATATTTTGACCCTCATAGCACAAAATAAGGGAAATGAAACTAAGCTAACCAGTGATTTAATGGCGAGTAGTGTGGGTGTCAATCCAGTTATTATCCGCAAAACCTTATCACAACTGAAGAAAGCAGACTTGATTTTTGTTCAAAGGGGAAGTGGAGGATCGACATTAGCCATGGCACCAGAGGAGATTAACCTTTTACAGGTTTATCGTGCGGTGGATAGCATCGGTCCAAGTGGGCAACTCTTTAGTTTTCATGACAATCCTAATCCAGCGTGTCCAGTAGGACGTAATATTCATGGTATTTTGGATCAGAGCCTAGAAGATGTTCAAATGGCAATGGAAAAAGAACTCGAAAAGAAAACTTTAGCTGGTATTTTAAAGGATGCTAAGGCTAACTGGAAAGAAACTGGAGCTTGATTTTTAGATCTTAAATGATAAGAAATCGAAAATTATTCGGTTTCTTTTTTGATTCTAGGTTGTAATAATTGACATTATAATAAAACCAAGTGTAACAATGTCATATAAATGATTACAACATAGGAGAAAATCATATGACTACAATAGTAAGATTTATTTAGCAGAGGTGGTGCTCAATGTAAAGGACTTAGCTGGTCATACGGAGACGGCCTTTTACACACAGATTGTTGGACTTGGAATCCTAACCAAAACGGAAAGGGAAGTTGTTTTAGGAGCTGTAAACAAGCCTTTGGTCCATCTGATTCAGACCAATCGTGAGGAAGCGGTCAAGTCCAGTTATGGTATCTACCATATGGCGATTTTGTTACCGTCTCGCGAAGATTTAGCAGATATTTTCAAACATATTGCTGATCTGGATTATCCATTTGTCGGTGCAGCTGACCATGGTTATAGTGAAGCCCTTTATTTGGAAGATCTTGAAGGCAATGGTATTGAGCTTTATAGAGACAAGCCGGTTGCTGAATGGGATATTCGTGAGGATGGTCGCATCGTTGGTGTCACAGAAGAGTTATCAGCTCAAGAAATTTACGATATTAGACTGAAGGTTGAGCCTTTTGTGATAGCTAAGGATACTCGCATGGGGCATATTCATTTATCAGTCAAAGATAGTTAGCTAGCAAGCACTTTCTATCAGGATGTTTTAGAGCTAGCGGATAAGTTTACCATTCCAAGCGCTAGTTGGATTGCTTCAGGTGATTACCACCATCACCTTGCGGTCAACGAGTGGGGCGGAAAAAACTTGTCCAAACGTGACAAAGATATGCCTGGTCTTGCTTACTACGTCATTGAAGTGGCAAACAAGGACGACTTGGTTGGCACATAGCAGAGCGTACTAACAATCGTGGAGACAAGGTCAAATGGTCATCTTCTAATGAGTTAACAGTTGAGGATAAGGATGGTATTTTGACATGCGTAAGAAAGAAATATTAATAATTAGTGATTTTTTGAGTCGTAACTATTGACGTTACATTTTTAACGGCTATAATGGTTATTGTAATCAAAGTTATTACAAAATAGCTTAACAATTTTAACAATTAACATTTATCATAGAGGAAGAGGGAATACCTATGACCTACTTTACAGACTTACAAATAAAACGCCGTTCAATCTATGCTTTGGGAAAAGACCTTGAGCTCTCTAACCAAGAATTGATTGAAACCATTCAAGGAGCTGTCCTTAACACACCAACAGCCTTCAACTCACAAACATCACGTGTGGTGATCTTGCTAGATGAAGAATCAGATGCTTTCTGGAATGAAATCGCTTATTCAGAGCTTGAAAAAGTAACGCCATCAGAAGCCTTTGAGGCAACAAAAGAACGTTTGGCAGGTTTTGCTCAAGCTAAGGGAACAATCCTCTTCTATGAAGACCAAGATGTAGTAAAAGGTTTTCAAGAGCAATTCCCACTTTACGCTGAAAACTTCCCAATTTGGTCAGAGCAAGGTCATGGAATCGCCCTTTATGCGACATGGTTGGCTTTGGCTGAGAAGAATATCGGTATGAACGTACAACACTACAATCCACTTGTTGATGAACAGTTAGCTGAAAAATATGACATTCCAGCTAACTGGAAACTCCGTGCTCAAGCACCATTTGGTCAAATCGTAGCAGCAGCAGGAGACAAAGACATCCAAACAGAAGGTCGTTTCAAAGTTTTTGGCGATAAATAATCACTTTAACTTAGTCAGTCAGCTTGGCAGTAGGCTACATACTGACTGAACAAAATCATAATGATAAGACAAAAGACTAGCAGGATTGAGAAATCTTGTTATTTTTTTGTATCCTAAGACCAGTTAGTAGATTAATTATAAATGAAAGCTATAACTTGAGATTTAAAACCTTTTTCAGTTTCATAGTGTTTTCTAATTTAAATGATCCCAATTTACTAAAACTGCAGAATAATGGACAACTAAAGCAAAGTTTTGAGCAGTCGGTTTTTGATAGATATAGGGCACACGTTAGAAAATACTTGTTACGAAATCTTAATCTTGATATGTTTTTTATTAATAGAGGTATAAAAACACAGAAATAGCTCTATTTTTGTCTTGCAGTATGGTATAATAATGCGGTATTTCTCAGAAAATGGAGTATAAAAATGAGTATTTTTCGTAAAAAGGATGTTGGTTTGTCTCAAACCGAGATGAAACGGCATCTGACCCTTAGGGATGTAGTCCTTCTGGGAATCGGTGCCATGGTTGGGACAGGAATCTTTACGATTACTGGTACCGCGGCATCAACCTTGGCAGGTCCAGCCCTGATTATTTCGGTTTTGATTTCAGCCGTTTGTGTGGGTATGTCGGCGATTTTCTTTGCTGAGTTTGCCTCACGCTATCCATCCGCTGGTGGTGTTTATGGTTATCTCTATGCTTCTTGGGGTGAGTACCCTGCTTGGATGGGCGGATGGCTTACAATGATCGTTTTCATGAACGCCGTGTCTAGTGTTGCCTCTGGTTGGGGAGCCTACCTCAAGGGGCTCTTGGCAAGCTTTGGTCTACAGCTCCCCAAGGCTATCAGTGGCCCTTTTAATCCGAGTCAGGGGACCTATATTGACCTATTGCCAGTCTTGGTTTTGGTGCTTGTGACGGCTCTTCTCCTCATGGATTCCAAACAAGTCCTTCGTTTGAACTCACTCCTAGTAGTGCTTAAGTTCTCTGCCTTGGCGGTTTTCATCCTAGTTGGTCTTTTCCATCTGAATCCGGACAACTGGGCTAACTTTGCACCATTTGGCTTCGGCCAAATTTATGGTGGGAAGACGGGGATTATGGCAGGTGCTTCTCTCATGTTCTTTGGTTTTCTTGGATTTGAATCCATTTCTATGACAGTAGATGAGATTAAGGAACCACAAAAGAATGTTCCTCGAGGTATAGTTCTCGCTTTGATTATCGTCGCTTCACTTTATGCAGTGGTTTCATTAGTCTTGACGGGAGTTGTCCACTATACCAAGTTAAATGTCGACGATGCCGTAGCCTATGCCCTTCGTTATATTGGTGTGTCTTGGGCAGCCAATTATGTATCGGTAGTTGCCATTATGACCTTGATTACCGTATGTATTTCCATGGCCTATGCCCTTAGTCGCATGGTTTATAGCTTGGCGCGTGATGGATTTCTTCCACAAACTTTTCAAAAGGTTTCAAAGACCCATAAGGTTCCACATTATGCGACACTTTTGACTGGAGTCCTTTCTGCCATCTCATCAGGCATCTTTTCTTTGGCTAATATGGCATCCTTGGTTAATATTTCGACTTTGGCTTATTTGGTCCTCTTGGCTATTGCTCTTATCATTCTTCGTAAAGACAAGGGCTTGCCACAGAAGGATGAGTTCAAGGTCCCATTTGTTCCTGTCTTACCAATCCTTTCCATCATCGTCTGTCTCTCATTTATGAGTCAGTACAGTTGGCAAACCTGGTCAGCCTTTGGCATAGCAGTGCTAATTGGTTCGGCTATTTATGCCTTTTACGGTTACAAACATTCTAAGTATTAAGATGAGAATGGTAGAGCCCTTTTGGCCTACCATTTTTGATATTTGAAGTAGAGACAGACTAGCTCACAATTTGGTTTTGATGGGACAAAAGACAGTAATTAGCTCACCTTTCGACTTGTTTGCAGTTAGCTAGGCCCCATTGCCCAAGTAAAATGCCGTTTGTATTATTGAAACAACTAAAATTGTGGTTCTTCCTTTTAAACAAGTTAGCGTTGACCATACAAAGAAGGTGAAGGAGATTGAAGCCTAGCTTACTGGCAAAAGATTCATGATGACCTCTTTAGCAAATGGTTGCATGAGGCCGGATTGAATTTTAGTTAGGAAAGCCAAATTGTTTTGGAAAAATTTAGACTGGTCTATCCTAGAGATTGAAAGTTCTCAATATTTTGGGGACTTTTTTACTTTAAGTAAAGATTAACGTTTCTTTAGGCCTTGTTCTAGTTTTCTAGTGTTTAATAGAGTCATCGCAAAAGTAAGTAGAAGGTTTAATAGATGACATACAAACATACCAAACAAACACAAGAACGTTATGCCATTAAGAAATCATCAAAACGGGAAAAAAGTTGGGGCAGTCCTAGTCGCTAGCTTAATTTTAGGTAGCTCAGTTGTACAAACTAATCTTGTTCAAAAATAAAATAAAAGCTCTAAGGCTAAACAGTCTGCTAAAAGTTCACAAAGTAGCCAAGTAAATAAATCAACTTTACCAGATACTGGTGATGTGAGTAGCTTGGGATTAGGTGCATTAGGAGCTGTACTTATGAAACATCATTGCACTTAAAGGAAGCAAGCGTTCTCGTAAGTAATTTCAGTTTAGAAAAAAATAAAAAAGAAGTTCCCTTGCCAAATGGCTTGAAAACTTCTTTTTTGTCTTATTTTTTAAAGCTATTTTTAAGGACTTCAACCGCATCATCAACGCCTTCTTTAACATATTTGATACCGTCTTTTGCTTTTGCTACAACTTTTTCAACCGCACCTTCGATTTCAGTCTTTTTATCGCCAGTCAGTTTACCAGCACCCTCTTTAAGAGCTCCTTTAGCTTGATTCAATTTATCTTCGATACCCATGATAGTACCTCCTTTTTTATGATGAAACCATTGTAGAAAATCTTAGACCGTAATGCAAGTGATTTGTCTAATAAGTCACGACATTAATGTTTCCTTTATCATATTCAGCGATGAAGATATCTGAAATGTTGTCATATTCCATTTTTGACGAAGATTTTGGATGCCAATGATTGGCTTTCAGTTCAGGTCCACCCAGATGATGCTTATGGACTTGAACATGAAGGTGAGCTTGGTAAAATAGAGTGTTGGTATATCATTGCCGCTGAACCAGGTGCAGAAATCATTTATGGTCACAATGCTAAATCAAAAGAAGAATTGCGCCAGCAAATTGAAAGTAAGGATTGGGAAAATTTCTTGACCAAGGTTCCAGTTAAAGCAGGAGATTTCTTCTATGTACCAAGTGGTATCATGCATGCTATTGGTGCAGGTATCATGGTTCTTGAAACACAACAATCTAGTGATACGACTTTATCGTGTTTATGATTTTGACCGTAAGGATGACCAAGGCAATTTGCGTGATCTCCATCTAGAAAAATCTATCGACGCGCTTACTATCGGAGAACCTGCCAACAGTCGCCCAGTTACAACAAAAGTAGATGATCTCAAATCAACGCTCTTAGTGGCAAGTGATTTCTTTGCTGTTTACAAATGGGAAATTTCAGGTAAGGCTGATTTTGAAAAGACTGCTGATTACAGTTTGTTTAGTGTGCTTGATGGTCAAGGAAGCCTTAACGTAGACGGGCAAGATTACGACATTGCCAAAGGAGGTCATTTCATTCTACCAAGCGATATTCAAGCTTGGGAAATCGAGGGAAATCTTGAACTAATTGTTAGTCACCCATAATTTAAGTCGTTAAACGAGACGAGATAGGAATCTTGTCTCGTTTTTTCATCCAATCAGACAGAATATTTGAAATTTTAAAAACCTTTGTGGATAAGTTTCAATAGCTTGAAATTCCAAATTAATCATGTCATACTAATTAAGTTAACTAAAAGTATTAATGAACAAGCCGTTTCCTTTTGAAACGTCATGTTTTGTTTTAGATTGGGGTAACTTATGTTAAAAAAAGGAGGCCTTACAGCCCTTTTACTGTTTGGTATGTTCTTCGGAGCGGGAAACCTAACTTTCCCACCTCAGCTAGGCTTTGAATCTGGAGGTTATTTCTGGCCAGCTATTGCCGGTTTTGTTCTATCTGGTGTCGGAATTGCAATTCTAACACTTATTATTGGGACTCTAAATCCGAAGGGATATATTCATGAGATTTCTCAAAAAATCTCACCTAAGTTTGCCTTGCTATACTTGTCGGTGCTTTACTTGTCTATTGGACCATTCTTTGCCATTCCAAGGACAGCAGCAACAGCTTTTTCAATTGGTATTGAACCAATGCTTGGTAATAGTCATACTAGTCTATGGTTACTTGCCTTCACAGCCGTTTATTTTGCCTTGGCTTTATGGATTGCAATGAATCCTTCTAAGATTTTAGATAGTATTGGTCGAATCCTGACTCCTATTTTTGCCCTATTAATCGTTATTTTGATTGTAGTTGGTGCCTTTAAATATGGTGATCATAGCACACATACTGCAACAGAAGCTTATAAAGCCTCAGCTTTTGGTAATGGTTTCTTGGAAGGGTACAATACTTTAGATGCCTTGGCTTCGGTAGCCTTTAGTGTGGTGGCAGTAGTAACCCTCAATCAATTAGGCTTTAAATCTAAAAAAGAGTACATCTCAACCATTTGGATTGTAGGTATTCTGGTTGGATTGATGTTCTCAGGTTTATACTTAGGTCTAGCATTCTTGGGTAACCATTTCCCACTTGATACATCAACTTTGGGAGAAGGTGCTAACCTTGGAGCAGCAGTTCTATCGAGTGCAACACAGGCTATCTTTGGTCCGATTTCACAGATTTTCCTAGCAGTTATGGTAACAGTGACGTGCTTTACGACAACAGCAGGCTTGATTGTGGCGACCGGTGAGTTCTTTAATAAGGCCTTCCCACAAGTCTCATACAAAACCTATGCTATTGTCTTTACTCTTATTGGATTTGCGATTGCCAATTTGGGACTTAATAATATCATTGCTTTCTCAGTACCAGTACTTTTGATTCTTTACCCAATTACAATCACAATTGTTATGATTGTAATTGCTAATAAGTTTGTAGCCTTGTCTAAACCTGGTATGCAAATTACAGTTACTGTAGTGACACTTATCGCTTTGCTTAGTGTAATTGGCAGTCAGTTCAAACTTGCAGGACTTAATGCCATCATTAACTTCCTTCCATTATCGGGAGCATCACTGCCATGGTTGATACCAGCCATCTTGTGTATCCTCTTGTCTCTCGTTTTACCAGATAAAATCAAGAGCGAAAGCTTTGAAATGGAATAAAAATAAAATCCTATCACAATTGTGATGGGATTTTTTTCTCTCTAAGTCACCATAAGTGCGAAATCTCCCAAAAAGCGTTACACTTAAAGCGTGGAGATGCAAGTATCTAGTGAAGGGAGTGCTAAAAATGTCAAATTCAAATAATCATGTGATCTATCTTGCTGGTGGCTGTTTCTGGGGTGTGGAAGAGTACTTCTCTCGTGTGCCTGGTGTGTTAGATGCGGTTTCGGGTTATGCTAATGGTAGTAGTGAGACGACTCGTTATGAGCTCATCAGTCAGACGGGACATGCTGAGACTGTTCAGGTGACCTATGATGCTGGCAAGGTGACATTGCGAGAGATTCTGCTACATTTTTTCCGTATCATCAATCCTCTAAGCAAAAACAAACAGGGGAATGATGTGGGAACCCAGTACCGTACGGGTGTTTACTATACTGATGTAAATGACCTGCCAATCATCGAGAAAGTTTTCCAAGAAATGTCTGAGCAATACGGTCAGCCTTTGGCGGTTGAGTTGTTGCCACTTCAGCACTTTATTCCTGCTGAGGAATACCATCAGCACTATCTCAAGAAGAATCCTAATGGCTATTGCCATATTAATGTTAATCAAGCCGTTAACCCTGTTATTGATTCAAGTTCTTATCACAAGCCAAGTCAGGAGGAACTTAAAGTAAGTCTGAGTCCAGAAGCCTATGCTGTGACCCAAGAAAATAGAACAGAACGAGCCTTTACAAGCCCACTTTGGAATCATTTTGAACCAGGGATTTATGTTGATGTAGTGACCGGTGAGCCCCTCTTTTCATCTAGGGACAAGTTTTATTCAGCCTGTGGCTGGCCAAGTTTCTCTCGTCCTATTAGTCCCGAGGTTGCCAACTACAAAGAAGACCATTCTCACAATATGGATCGTATTGAGGTTCGTAGTCGTGTAGGAGATTCTCATCTTGGGCATGTCTTTCCAGATGGGCCAAGTGACAAGGGGGGGTTACGCTACTGTATCAATGGTGTAGCAACGCGATTTGTGCCTAAAGCTGATATGGAAAAAGAAGGCTATGCCTACTTACTTGACCAAGTAGATTGACTAGTCACGAGTTTTAAGAGATGTTTTTAGCAGAATCATGTCATAACTAAAGAGGTTGGAGTCCCTTGCTACCAACCTCTTTTGCATGTAAAAGGAATTAAGGTAAGCCTTTTAAAACTAACATAAAATATCACCTAACCATTCAGGACAAAAATTGACTTTTTTCAATATTAAACATCTATGCTTTCATTAATGGATCCAGTTTGGCAATAAGCAGGAAAATCTGAATATAACTAATCACTTATAAAAGAGACTTTCTGTACATTGACAACAGTTTATTTGTTTTCAATATGAAGGAGGCTCTTTTTCTTTATTATCAATTTTTGAGCAGAGAAAAAGCAGTCTAACTAGACTGTTTAAGGTATATTAATGATGTGATTCGTAGCGTTTGACGATTCTATTTAGGCGCCATTGGTAACAAAGACCACTGACGATAAGACTGGCAATCAGGCCAATCCAGTAACTATATGGACCCAGTCCAGCAACTTTTTCAAGAAGATAACCAACAGGAAAGGTCAAGCCCCAGTAGGACAAGACACCGAGATAGAAAGGGACCTTGGTGTCCTTATAGCCACGCAGAATTCCTTGAAGTGGAGCCGCAAAGGCATCCGATACTTGAAAGAAGAGGCTATAGGTCATGAAAACGGTTGTCATTCTCAAAAACTCAGGTTCATGTCCATAGAGTTCAGCTAAATCATATCTCAAGAAATAGAGAAAGAACAAGGTAAAGCCAGCAAAAACTAAGGCAGTTAGACGTCCTAGTTTGCTATAGCTCTTAACCGCATCCATGCGTTTAGCTCCAAATTCGTAAGAAATAATGATAGCCATTGCACTGGAAACACTGAGAGGAAAGGCATACGTGAGGTTTGAGAAATTCATGGCCGCCTGATGACTGGCAATGACTAGGGATGGATACTTAGCCATAACTAGACCAACGCCTGAGAAGATGGAGACCTCCGCAAAGACCGTTCCACCAATGGGGAGGCCTAGTTTCAGTGCATCAAGCAGAGCCGTCTTATCAAGGGGTTGGATTTTTTCAATCTGGTAGGGTTTAACCTTCTTATGCTTTCTGATAACTGCGATGGAAATAAGGAAAAGAGCCCAGTAAGCCAATGAAGTTCCCAGACCTGCTCCGGCTCCCCCCAACTCTGGTAGACCAGCGATGCCATAGATAAGGAGAAAATTGAAGAAACCATTTAGTGGTAGAAGCAAAAGCATGAGGTACATGGAAAGGCGCGTGAGGCCAAGCGCATCAAGAAAGGAGCGAACCACGCTAAAGAGCAGAAGGGGAATAATTCCAAGGCTCAAAAAGCGTAGGTAACCAAGGGCTACCTTTCTGACCACAGGTTCCAAACCTAAGTGTCCCAGAACTAAGGGTGCCCCCAGAAAAACGAGGGCAAAGAGGATCAGTGATAGACCTAAAGCCATATAGAGAAATTGATAGAAATCTGGAGCTACTCGATCCTTGCGACCTGCCCCTAGATGGTGCCCGATAATCGGAACCAAGGCAGAGACGATACCTGTTAAGAAGGTAAAAAAAGGACTCCATAAACTCGTTGCCATGGCTACACCCGCCAAGTGTAGGGCATCGTATTGACCAGTCATGGTAGTGTCCACAAAGGCTGCCGAGAAGTTGGCGAACTGATAGATTAGTATGGGCACAAAAATCTTGAAGAAAACAAGAAATCGCTCACGGAGAGAATGTGTTTCGTGCATTCTATTCTCCTTTCTAAATTAATTTTTCAAACATTTATATTTTCATTGTACTATAGATATGACTTGGATTCAATATGTTTTATTGCATGATAAAACACCTAAGTAAAGCGACTCAGGTGTTCTTGTGTTATTTTTCTTTTTTATTATGGTTCAAAATGGCATTGAGGACGATGGCAAGTAAGCTTGCGACCACGATACCGTTTGAGAAGAACATTTGGAAAGCTGTTGGTAAACTGTTGAAGAGGTTGCTATTGTTAAGACCAACCCCTGCAGCGATTGATACCGCAGCAATCAAGAAGTTGTGTTCGTTGTTAGCAAAATCAACACGTGTCAAGATTTGCATCCCTTGAATAGAAACAAAACTGAACATGACTAGCATAGCACCACCAAGTACTGGGGGCTTGGGATGATTTGAGCCAAGGCACCAAATTTAGGAAGGAGTCCGAGAAGAACAAGGAAGCCAGCTGTGTAGTAGATTGGCAAGCGTTTCTTAATGCCTGATAACTTCACAAGACCAACGTTTTGAGAGAAACCTGTGTATGGGAAGGTATTGAAGAGTCCACCAAGGAGAACGGCCATCCCCTCAGCTCGGTAGCCGTTACGGAGGCGAGTGCTATCAATTGGGTCTTTGGTAATGTCAGAAAGCGCCAAGTAAACCCCGGTTGATTCAACCATTGACACAGTAGCGATGATACACATCATGATGATTGATGACAACTCAAATTTAGGCATTCCGAAGTAGAATGGTGTTGGCACATGGACAACAGGTTCCGCAGCTACCGGTGAGAAGTCAATTAAGCCCATGCTTGCTGCGATAACAGTACCTATAACCAAATCAATTAAGATTGAGATTGATTTGATAAATCCTTTGGTAAAAATATTAACCAAAAGGATGATAAGAACCGTGATAGCTGCAAGGAAGAGGCTTTGACCAGTTGGTTTGTCAACGTTGTTCCCCATATTTCCGATAGCGATAGGGATAAGGGTGTCAAACCAATAGTTGTGATGACCGATCCCGTAACGATGGAAGGGAAGAGGTTGGCAAATTTTGAAAAGACACCAGAAACAAAGATAACATAAATCCCTGAAATGATAAGGGCACCAAACATGGCACCGCTACCATGACTCTTACCAATCATAATGAGTGGAGCCACTGATTGGAAGGCAACTCCAAGCACAACTGGAAGACCAATACCGAAGTGTTTATTGAGTTGAAGTTGGAGGAAGGTTGCCACACCACACATGAAGATGTCAGTTGAAATCAAGTAGGTTAATTGATGAGCTGAGTAGCCCAAAGCTCCAGCAATCATGATTGGAACCAGGATTGAGCCTGAGTACATGGCGAGTAAGTGTTGCAGTCCTAAGATTGCCGCTTGCGAGTGTTTCTCTTTATTTTGCATTAGATGTCTGCCTCCTTAAATACGACCTGACCATTTTCGAAACGCTCCAAACGAGCAAGTGAAACAAATGGGTAGCCAGCTTCTTCCAAAAGAGCACGACCATCTTGGAAGGATTTCTCGATAACGATTCCGACAGCTTCGACGTGTGCGCCAGCCTCTTCAATGATTTGAATCAAGCCTTTGGCAGCTTGGCCGTTAGCCAGAAAATCTTCAATGATGAGAACCTTATCTTCAGGAGTGAGAAACTTGCTTGCGATAGAGACAGTACTAGTCACCTGTTTAGTGAAAGAGTAAACCTCAGCAGTGAGGATACCCTCATTCATGGTGATATTTTTAGCCTTCTTAGCAAAAATCATAGGGACATCTAAGGCTTCAGTTGCATAGAGGGCTGGTGCAATACCAGATGTTTCGATAGTCACCACCTTGGTGATGCCAGTATCCTTGAACTTTTCAGCAAATACCTTTCCAATTTCACGCATGAGCTCAAAGTCAACTTGGTGAGTTAAAAAGAGTCAACTTTGAGGATATTTTCCCCAAGAACATTCCCATCATTGAGAATGCGGTCTTCCAGTAATTTCATATTACTTCCTATAAATTGAATAACAATGCTGTGCTTTGATTTATTTCAGAATCTATTGAGACTCTGACAAAAACCAAAACAATCGAATAATATAAAAAAGGCCTGCAAAGTAAGCCTTTAAAATCACAAAAAGACAGTGAAATCTTTCTATGACTAAATTAGCTTACTTATTGTTAGGTGTTACGGCACCTTGTAGAAACGTCACGCCCATTCGTGACATAAATAAGTAATGTTCTCATTGTTTGATGAAGCTTTCGAAGGTTGATGATAAACCAACATCAACACTATTATAATACTATATTTTCTTTGAAGACTAAAATAATTTTTCCATAAAAATGCACTCTTTAAAAAGTTGCAAAATTCAATCTAACATTATTGTAAGATTTGCTGAGAAAGGGCGATTCTTAGGTCATTTTTGTTATAATAGTGAGAAATGAAAGAGGTTGAGTTATGCATAAGATTTTATTAGTTGAGGACGACGAGGTTATCCGTCAACAAGTCAAAAAAATGCTAGAACAGTGGGGTTACGAAGTTGTTCTTGTTGAAGATTTCATGGAAGTATTATCTATTTTTGTAAAAGTAGAGCCCCACTTGGTTCTTATGGACATTGGTTTACCTCTATTTAATGGTTATCATTGGTGTCAGGAAATTCGTAAGGTCTCCAAGGTGCCTATTATGTTCTTGTCTTCCAGAGATCAGGCCATGGATATCGTTATGGCAATCAATATGGGTGGGGACGACTTTGTGACTAAACCCTTTGACCAAAATGTTCTCTTGGCAAAAATTCAAGGGCTTTTGCGCCGATCTTATGAGTTTGGAAAGGATCAGAGTCTTTTGGAATATATGGGTGTGATTCTGAACCTTAAGGCCATGGATCTGGTTTATCAGGGAGAAGTCGTTTCTTTGACTAAGAATGAATTTCAGATTTTACAAGTTCTCTTCGAGCGTTCTGGTAATATCGTTAGTCGTGAAGACCTCATGAAGGAGCTTTGGAATAGTGACTTCTTTATTGATGATAACACTCTCTCTGTAAATGTGGCACGTTTACGTAAGAAGTTAGAGGTAGTTGGTTTGAAGGACTTTATTGAAACCAAGAAAGGTGTCGGTTACGGGTTGCGTCATGATGGATAAGCGTCAATTTATCAAATATCAGATTAGGTCTCGTCTACCTTTCTATCTTTTGTTTATTTTTAATGAAATCATCTTGGTTTTGTTTGCCTTTTTATTTGAAGAGGCAGCAGATATTCTTCATTATGCCTTGACCATACTGACATTTGTGGCCATCATCATAGCTATTTGGGACTTGGTTAGCTCTTATCAGTCTTATAACTTAGCCTATCTCTATGAGAAAATGACACCATCAAGTCCTTTAGAGTTTTATCTAGCTCAGGCCTTGGAAAATGCTAAGGAGAGTCAAATGGTTCAGACTGAGGAGGAGCGCAAGCGCTATACAGATTTGATGGACTACTATACCCTTTGGGTGCATCAAATCAAGACGCCAATAGCAGCCAGTCAATTATTGTTAGGGGATGTTACAGATAGTAAAACGAGGGCTCTCTTGGAGCAAGAGGTCTTCAAGATTGATGCCTACACCAATCTGGTCTTGCAGTATTTACGTTTGGAAAACTTTCATGATGATTTGCAGTTGAGGCAGGTTGCATTAGACCCCTTGGTTAAAGAAGTTGTTAAAAAGCATAGTATTTTCTTTATTCAAAAAGGATTAACTATTAATCTACATGACTTGGATGTTGAGGTCGTTACAGATGAAAAATGGCTCTTGGTTATCGTAGAGCAGGTCTTATCAAATAGTTTGAAGTATACAAAAAGTGGTGGCATTGACATTTACTTCAAAGATAATAGGCTTTATCTTAAAGATTCTGGGATTGGTATCAAGGATAGTGATATTTTACGTGTCTTTGAGCGTGGTTTTTCAGGTTACAATGGCCGCTTAACTCAGCAGTCGTCTGGACTGGGTCTCTATCTTTCAAAGAAAATAGCTGATCAGCTTGGACATGATATTAGTATTAGCTCCCAAGTAGGTCAAGGAACCACAGTTTCCATTCATTTTCAAAAGCAGAAGTTGGCTATTGATTAATAACTTACAAAAGTGTAAGAAATAAGGCTAGAAATGAAAGCAAGGGTTATGGTTGAGACCTTGCTTTTTCTATAAAATGGTATCAGAAGTTAAGTAAGAGGTTCCTAGAATCTCTTCTAAATCTATAAAATAAAGGAGCTTATTATGACATTACTAGATGTTCAACATGTTAAAAAAATCTATAAAACACGTTTCAAAGGAAATCAGGTTGAAGCCCTTAAAGATATCCATTTTACGGTTGATAAAGGTGACTATGTTGCAATCATGGGTGAGTCCGGGTCAGGAAAATCAACCTTGCTTAATATCCTTGCCATGCTTGATAAACCAACAGCAGGGCGTGTCTATCTGAATGGTATGGACACAGCAAGAATTAAAAATAAGGATGCTTCCAGTTTCCGTCGTGAAAGATTAGGATTTGTTTTCCAGGATTTCAATCTTTTAGATACCCTATCTGTTAAAGATAATATCTTGCTACCTTTGGTCCTTTCTCGATGCTCAGTTAAGCAAATGATGACACAAGTTGAAGCTATCAGTCGTCAACTGGGAATTCACTCTTTGCTAGAGAAGTACCCTTATGAAATTTCAGGTGGCCAAAAACAAAGGGTTGCAGTTGCGCGTGCGATCATCACTAAACCAGAAATCCTCTTAGCAGATGAGCCAACAGGCGCCTTGGATTCCAAATCTTCAGCGGCACTCTTGGATGTCTTTGATACTATTAATGCCAGCGGTCAGACCATTCTTATGGTAACTCACTCAACATCGGCCGCTAGTCGTGCGCAGCGTGTTTTGTTTATCAAGGATGGTATTCTTTATAATCAAATCTTCAAAGGGGATAAGTCTGAACATCAAATGTTCCAAGAAATTTCCGATACACTAACTGCAATGGCAAGTGAGGTGAACTAATATGTTTCGTCTAACCAATAGACTGGCTTTGTCCAATCTCATAAAAAATCGTAAGCTTTACTATCCGTATACATTGGCAACTATTCTGGTTATTGCCATTACCTATATTTTTACATCTTTAACGCTTAATTCGCATCTGGATGACTTACCTAGGGCAGATGCTATCAAGACGGTTTTGGGGTTGGGACTTGGGATTGTCGCCCTATCCTCTGGGATTATTGTTCTTTATGCCAACAGCTTTGTCATGAAAAATCGTTCAAAGGAGCTTGGTCTCTATAGTGTGCTAGGCTTAGAGAAACGTCACCTCTTTAGCATGATTTTAAAAGAAACGATGATTATGGGTTTTGTGACTTTGCTTCTAGGTATAGGTGTAGGGGCGCTATTCGATAAACTCATTTATGCTTTTCTTCAAAGGCTTATCGGTGAAAGTACTGGTTTAGTTTCAACCTTTCAGGTAATGACAATTCCTATTGTTCTTGTCATCTTTGCTTGTATTTTTAGTTTTTTGGTTTTGGTAAATGGTTTCCGATTGCTACGGCTTAATCCTTTACAATTAACTAAAGATGGCCTTAAGGGTGAAAAAAAGGGACGTTTCCTAGTTATTCAGACCTTTTTGGGGCTTGGGGCTATGGGGTATGGTTACTATCTTGCTCTTTCTGTTCAGAATCCAGTAATAGCTATTATGAGTTTTTTCTTGGCTGTTTTACTAGTTATTCTTGGAACTTATCTTCTCTTTAATGCCGGGACAACAGTAGTTCTGCAACTCTTGAAAAAGAAGAAAAGCTACTATTACAAGCCTAATAATATGATTTCCATTTCCAACCTTGTCTTTCGGATGAAGAAAAATGCAGTTGGGCTGGCGACTATTGCTATCCTCTCAAGTATGGTTTTGGTGACGCTTGTAGGAGCTGCAAGTATCTATGCTGGGAAAAAAGACTATTTGATGAGTGCTGCTCCACATGATTATTCAGTTTCGGGAAATAAAGTTGACCTTACAAGCACTAAAAAGCTTATGGATGATTTCTTAATCAAAACAGGTGAGCAAGCAAATGAAGAAGTAGCTGTCTCTTATCTTTTCTTTGGTATAAAAAATCAAGAAACTAATAAGTTAACCGTTTTTACTAAAAATGAAAGAAAAGTTGTTCCAAAATCAATTGTTCTGGTCTTCTCTCAAGAAACCTTTAAGCAATTGACAGGGAAAGAACTCAATCTCAGTTCTAATCAAATTGCCTTATACACTAAGAATAAAACATTGAAGACGCAAAAGAGTCTGTCCATAGATGGTAAGAACTACCAGATTCATAGGCAACTTGGTGACTTTATCAATAAAAAAGTACCAAATATCTATAAGATTATTGTGTCAGATTATAGCTACTTAGTTGTACCAGATATCAAGATCTTTGAGTCATCAATGAAAGGGACATCAATAGCGCAAGCTACTTATGTTGGTGTTAACGTCAAGGACCCCACACATGATGCCAAGAAAAATTTAGATTTGCTAGACCAAATAGCAGGTGAAGCAACAAAACAGTTAGATGGACAAACTCCAGGTGTCCCTGAGTCTTACTTCTCTGCAAACAGCCGATATGATGCAGAAGGGATGGTAAATGGCTTTGTTGGCGGAACCTTCTTTATTGGTATCTTCCTATCCATCATCTTCATGCTTGGCACAGTTCTTGTGATTTACTATAAACAGATTTCCGAAGGTTATGAGGATCGTGAGCGCTTTGTTATTCTTCAAAAGATTGGTTTGGACGACCTTCAAGTCAAGCAAACCATTCGTAAGCAAGTTCTTACCGTCTTCTTCCTCCCTTTGATTTTTGCCTTTATTCACTTGGCCTTTGCTTATCATATGATCAGTTTGATTGTGCGTATCATTGGAGTTCTCAATCCAGATCTTATGTTAGTGGTCACTATCATTGTTTGTGGTGTTTTCTTCCTAGCTTATATCTTGGTTTTCGTCCTAACATCGCGTTCTTATCGTAGAATAGTATCAATGTAACTGACATAGAGTCTAGTTCAAGCTAGGCTCTATTTCTTTTATGCTATAATAGATGACAGAATTATAAATTATCGGAGAAAACACATGTCACAGACTATTGATGTCAAACGTTATGAGGAATTGGCACGTCAAAAGCAAGGGGAGCACCGAAAGTTTCTAGCACAACTCAAGAAGAAGGCTCCTAAAAATTTAGATAAGATTGTTCAGCAGGTACACAATGAAGTCTTTCAAGAAATTGATTGTACCCAGTGTGCCAATTGTTGTAAGATGCTTGGTCCCGACAAAGTGGGTTCAGAGCATTTCTGAGTGGACGCCTGTTTATCATGTCAATGAGTTAGTTGTTAATTTTGCAAAGGACGGGACATTTTCATGGAAATCACTTTTGTTTATTTTGGCTTATACTGTAGTAGCAACAGGGCTTGCACTATTTATCAAGTCGCAAAGAGAAAGTGATCGAGGTTAAAGGAGAAATAATGGATATTTGGCAGAAAATGTATGAAAAAGCTCAAGCCTTGTATCAGCCACAGGAAGTCTCAGACTTTGTCTATGCTAGGCATGTTGTAGCTGCCGTGGAGGCTGAAGATGGGCAAATTTTCACAGGCTTTTGTATGGAAGGGACGTGTGGTGTTTTCCATTTATGTGCCGAAAGAGCTGCCCTTTTCAATATGTATCAAGAAACTGGTCAAACTAAAGTTAAGCGAATTATCGCCTTTCGTGACCAGCCACCTCATGGTGGACCATCTGGCATGCCTTGTGGAGCTTGTCGCGAATTTTTAATGGAACTGCATCCCGACAATCGTAATTTAGAGTTTATGGTTGACTACGAAACACGTCAGACCATTACTTTGGGAGAATTGTTGCCACTGTGGTGGGGAGAAGAACGGGCTCAACAATTTGAAGAAAAGTCGCAAGACAAGGTTTAAAGTTTATAGAAATCTCTAAGCTCTCACCATTCAAGTGCGAGGGTTTATTCTTTTTGAAAATAAATTTCAGAAAATTCCAAACATATCTTGAAATTCAAAATGAAAGTGCTATACTATATCATAAAAATAGAAATAAGGTTACACTATGGATTCACTTGTATCTTTTAGTAAATGGCTCAGCAAATGGTTTACTGCAGCTGTTATTCTCTGGGCTGTCTTTAACTACGCCTTTCCAGCAACAAGTAGTTGGGTCATTCCCAATACGGCCTACTTGCTTGGTTTGATTCTCTTTGGTATGGGGCTTACCTTGACCACTGAGGATTTCAAGCGTATTGCTAAGCGTCCAATTCCTGTTATCCTTGGGACTGTTGCCCACTATGTCATCATGCCTGGTTTGGCTTGGTTGCTTTGTATAATTTTCCATCTTAAGGGTGCGACAGCGGCAGGTGTTATCCTAGTTGGGTCTTGTCCGAGCGGAACTTCATCTAGTGTCATGGCCTTTCTTTCAGGTGGGGATGTCGCCTTAGATGTTTCTATCGAAACCCTTTCAACCCTTTTGGCACCACTCATGATTCCAATGCTCTTGTCCTTTTTGGCTGATCAGTATGTCAGTGTGCCTGCACAGAACCTTTTCCTTAGTACCTTGCGTATCGTTGTTGTTCCTATCATCTTGGGTGTGGTTATCCACTCTATTTTTGGTAAGAAAATCGATGCCATCATTAAGATTATGCCTTTGATTTCACAGGTTGCCATCCTCTTGATTGTTGGGGCAGTGGTTTCTGCCAACCATGCCAATATTTTCACAGCAGCGACAGCTCTTGTCATTCCGGTTGTCATGCTCCACAATCTTTGTGGTTATGTCCTTGGTTTTGGATTTTCAAAACTCCTTGGTTTGGAAGAACCTCAACAAAAAGCCATTACCTTCGAAGTGGGGATGCAAGACTCAAGTCTTGGAGCAACCCTTGCCATGAAATATTTCGTGCCACAAGCTGCGATTCCATCAACCATCTTCAGTATTTGGCACAATATCTCAGGTTCTATCCTTTCATCATGGTGGAAGAACCATTCAAAAAAGAGTCATTAAGATAAATGAAAAGCTGACCTTAGGTTGGCTTTTTTTACGTCACATGACAAATGTCATATCATGTCATGACATTTGGTGCTAAAAAGAGAGTGACCAAAAAGATATACTTTAGTCATAACTTAGAAATAATAAAAACGAAAGAGGTCATCTCATGAAAATCAAAACATCTTACCTTATCTACGCTGTTATCGCAACTGTCTTTGCTGGACTTAGCATGGTTACTGATATCTTTGAAAAAGGCAACTTTGAAGCTATTTTCTCAAATCTTGGCATGATTATTGGCTTGTCTATCTTAGCCTACATTCTCATCACTATGGCTAAAAGTTTTATCGACCTTGTCATTAATGAATTGAAAAACTAGGAGATCTAGCATGAAACTATTGAAACTACTGAGCATCATACTCCTAGCTACAATTTGGATCACCCTCTTTGTCTCTGTCGTACTTCATGGTAGTAGTGGTATTCTCTACAGTGTTATGGGTGTCTCAGTTGCAGCTTGTTATGTCTTTTTAGCCTTCTACCAAAAGAAAGGAAATCACAAACATGAGTGAAGCAGTCCTTCAAGTCACAAATCTTGTCAAAAAGATCAAAGGGAAAACGATTTTAGACCATATTAGCTTTGAGGTGGGGCAAGGCGACTGTCTTGCTTTAATTGGGCCAAATGGTGCTGGTAAAACGACCTTGATGTCCTGTATTCTTGGTGATAAGAAAGCCAGTAGCGGTCAAGTCTTTATCAAGGGTAAAAAGGGAAAAGCTCAAGATCAAATTACGGTCCTTCTCCAAGAAAATACCATTCCCTCGCAATTGAAAGTCAAGGAACTGATTGCTTTTTTCCAAGATATTTCTGAGAATGGATTATCTAAAGTAGAGATTCAAGCACTCTTACAATTCAAAGACGACCAGTATCAGCAGTTTGCGGACAAACTTTCAGGGGGACAAAAACGTCTTCTTGCTTTTGTTCTATGTCTAATTGGCAAGTCTGACATTCTCTTTTTAGATGAGCCGACAGCAGGGATGGACACTACGACACGCCAACGTTTCTGGGAAATCATTAATGACCTGAAAAAGTCAGGTGTAACCATTCTTTATTCATCCCACTACATCGAAGAAGTCGAACACACAGCTGACCGTATCTTGGTCCTTCATCAAGGGAAACTCATCAGGGATACTACGCCACATGCCATGCGTAGCGAGGAAAAGGAAAAACAAGTCACTTTAGCAAGTCGCTTTGCACCAAGTCTTGATAAACTGGCAGCAATTTATGAAGTAACTGAAAAACGTGATGTTGTAACCTTTATGACCAAAGATATTGAAAGTATTTGGAGTAGTTTACAAGCTAAAGGATGTCGCATTTCTGACATTGAAATTCAAAACAAGACACTTTTAGATAGTCTATCTGATAGCACAAGGGAGGACAAGTCATGAAAGCACTACTTAAAATCGAATGGATAAAAACATGGCGCAGTTGGCCCGTCTTTATCATGTCTATCGGAATGCCCGTCGGATTTTTCCTCTTGTATTCAGGTATGGAAATGGGTCCTGACCCAGAGTCACAAAAAGCCTTTATCTTGTCTTATATGTTGACGATGACAGGATTTTCTATGTCCAGCTTTGGTTTCTTTACCTTTCCCTACATGCTTAGAGAGGATCAAACGGAGCATTGGTTAACCTACATCGAACATTCAAAAATCAGTATTCAGGCCTACTACCTATCAAAAATCTTCCGAGTTCTTATGAATTTTATGGTTGCTATCATCGTAACTTTCTGTGTAGGAGCTTTTGTGCGTGATGTTAAGATGCCATTATCACATTGGCTCGGTTCAGGTGCTCTTTTACTCTTGTCAAGTCTAGTCTTCCTATCCTTTGGCTTACTCCTAGTCCAAATTAAGTCTCAACAAATCATGGCTATCGTCGGAAATATCGTCTTTTTTGGTCTAGCTATTATTGGTGGTTCTTGGATGCCAGTAACCTTGTTTCCAAAATGGGTTCAGCACATTTCCGAGTGGACACCCATCTATCATATTAATCAGTTGGTAGTCAATTTTGCGAAAAAAGGGGAATTTTCATGGAAATCACTCATTTTTATCTTGGTCTATGCTACAATAGCTACAGGCTTAGCCCTTTTTATCAAATCGTACAGAGAAAGTGACCATGTTTAGAACATACCAGAAAAATGATTTTGCTTATTTTGTTAGTCTGATTTTCCTAGTCTTCCCGATCTTAGGAGTTTTTGGTGGGTATTATCCAGTCTGGACCCTAGTTTTGACGGGTCTGTTTACCATCGCTTATCTCCTTATAGTCTATTTGAAAAAAGCTTATAGTAAGTGGATTCCCTTTCTGTGGTTTTACACTCTAGCTTACATTATCTTTATGTCCATTTCCTTCCAAGGTGGCATGATGTGGTTTGTTTTTTTCAATGTTAATCTTCTCGTTTGGCGATTTGAGGATAGCATATCTTCTTATCGATTCTTATCCTTTCTAGCGACACTCTTGATTTTGACGTCATCATCCTTCCTACTGACAGACGATTTGAGCACCCACCTCATGTCCCTGGCTATTACTCTTTTTTCTTTGGGAATGTACTATTTTCAAAATCGTATGCGTCAGGAGAGAAAGATGGAAGAAGCCCTTGCGGAGAAGAATCGTACCATCAATATCCTGTCCGCTGAAAATGAACGCAATCGTATTGGTCGTGATTTGCACGATACCTTAGGACACACCTTTGCCATGATGAGTCTCAAAACCGAGTTGGCTCTAAAACAGATGGACAAGGAGCAGTATGATGCTGCTAGAAAGAATCTGGAAGAATTGAACCAAATTAGCCGTGACTCCATGTACGAGGTGCGTGAGATTATCAATAAGCTTAAGTATCGAACAGTGGCTGAGGAGTTACTGGAACTCGAACGACTCTTTGACCTATCAGATATCATTTTGACCGTGGATAGTAGCCTTGACTTAGACAGCCTGTCACCTGTTATCCAGTCGACCTTGTCCATGGTGCTTCGTGAACTGGCCAATAACGTCATCAAACATAGCCAGGCCGATAGCTGTCAGATTCGTCTAAGACGTGATCATGGTATTGTCCTTGAGTTTGAGGATGATGGTTGTGGCTTTGAGGAAGTCACAGGGCAAGAGCTACACAGTATCAGAGAGCGTCTCAGTTTGGTCGATGGAGACTTGGAAATCCTGTCTCAGTCGCATCCAACAATCATTCGTGTGCATTTGAAAGAGGGAGGAAAAGCATGAAATTATTAGTTGCCGAAGACCAGTCAATGTTGAGGGATGCCCTCTGCCAACTCCTCATGTTGGAGGACGATGTCGAAGAGGTCCATGCGGCCAGTGATGGTCAAGAAGCCATTACTCTCTTAGAAAAAGAGAAAGTCGACGTAGCCATTTTAGACATTGAAATGCCAGTTAAAACAGGCCCTGATGTTCTTGAGTGGATTCGAGCCAACCAAAGAGAAACAAAGGTCGTTATTGTGACCACCTTCAAACGAAAAGGCTATTTTAAACGAGCCCTTGCAGCCCAGGTGGATGCCTATGTGCTCAAAGAGCGTTCCATCAGTGATCTTATGGCGACCATCCATACCGTCCTAGCAGGTCAAAAGGAGTACTCACCAGAGCTTGTCGAAGGTGTCGCCTTTGACAATAATCCACTCAGCCAACGCGAACAAGAAGTATTGGCCATGGTGGCTCAAGGTTCAACCAACCAAGAAATCGCAGAAAGTCTCTTTCTCTCAAATGGAACAATCCGAAATTACATGACAGCCATCCTGACCAAACTCGATGCAGGAAATCGAACAGACGCCGTCCGCATTGCCAAAGAAAAAGACTGGTTGGGATGAGGAGAAGTAGGTAAATTTTCTATCATTATGATTACATTAAAAATTGAAATTAGATTAATTAGTAAGAGTGAAGTATTTTTAAGTGAAACTTCCTTGGAAGAGTTCCAAAGCCAACTCTAATACTGACTTGTTGGCTAAAAGATTTGTTTTATATACCAATCCTTCAGTGCCATATACCGCCAAGGATGTTTTCCTATAAATGCTTTATATCCTACATTCTGAGTCTGTCTTTTTAGACAGACTTTTTTGTTTTTTCAAGTATCAAAACTATTTTCTCTTTTGTGAGAATAATACTTGGTTTCCTTCTTAACTGCTTTATAATAGAGTCACACTGAGGCCTTCTCTGTGAAAAAGAAGGCAGATTTTAGGAGATGAGGAATCGGCCTTTTGTGTTTAGATGACACGAAATGATAGAAGTGAAACATCTTCAGAAAAATTTTGTTAAGACTGTTAAGGAACCGGGCCTGAAGGGGGCTTTGCGTTCCTTTATTCATCCTAAAAAGCAGACCCTTTGAAGAGGTCAAGGAATTTGACCTTTTAGGTGCCAAAGGGGCAGATTCTAGGTTTTATCGGGGCAAATGGTGCTAGGAAGTCGACCACCATTAAAATGCTGACAGGAATTTTGAAACCCACATCTGGTTTTTGTCGGATTAATGGCAAGATTCCGCAGGACAATTGTCAAGATTATGTCAAGGACATTGGAGTTGTTTTTGGGAAACGAACCCAATTATGGTGGGATTTGGCATTGCAAGAGACTTACACGGTTTTGAAGAAGATTTACGATGTGCCAGACTAGCTCTTCCATAAGCGAATGGACTTTTTGAGTGAAGTCTTGGATTTGAGGGAATTTATCAAGGATCCTGTTCGGACTCTTTCACTGGGTCAACGGATGCGGGCGGATATTGCAGCTTCCTTGCTTCACACTCCCAAGGTGCTCTTTTTAGATGAGCCGACCATTGGTTTGGACGTTTCGGTCTAGGATAACATTCGTCCGGGCTATTACCCAGATCAATCAGGAGGAAAAAACAACCATTCTCTTGGCCACTCATGACCTGAGTGATATTGAGCAACTCTGTGATCGGATTTTTATGATTGACAAGGGTCAGGAGATTTTTGATGGAACGGTGAGCCAACTCAAGGAAACTTTTGGCAAGATGAAGACTCTCTCACTATGAAGGCCTGCCTGAAATCATTATGGATAGACAGGGGAATAGCCTCAACATTGAATTCGATAGTTCACGCTACCAGTCAGCCGATATTATCAAGCAAGCCCTGTCTGATTTTGAAATCCTCGATTTGAATATGGTAGATACGGATATCGAGGATATTATCCACCACTTCTATCGAAAGAAGCTCTAATATGATCAAATTGTGGCAACGTTATAAACCCTTTATTAATGCAGGTGTTCAGGAATTAATCACCTACCGAGTCAATTTTATTCTTTATCGGATTGGGTATGTCATGGGAGCCTTTGTGGCCTTTTATCTCTGGAAGGCAGTCTTTGATTCTTCCCAGGAGCCTTTGATTCAGGGCTTCAGTATGGCAGATATTACCCTCTACATCATCATGAGTTTTGTGACCAATCTGTTGACCAGGTCTGATAGTTCCTTTATGATTGGGGAGGGGGTAAAGGATGGTTCCATTATCATGCGCTTATTAAGATCAGTGCATTTTTCGACCTCTTATCTTTTTACCGAGCTTGGTTCCAAATGGTTGATTTTTATCTCTGTTGGCCTGCCATTTTTGAATGTGATTATTTTGATGAAAATCTTGTCTGGACAAGGCATTGTAGAAGTGCTGGGATTGACGATTCTTTATCTCTTTAGCTTAACGTTCGCCTATCTGATTAACTTTTTCTTTAATATCTGCTTTGGTTTTACAGCCTTTGTGTTTAAAAATCTTTGGGGTCCAATCTACTCAAGACTTCCATAGTGGCCTTTATGTCAGGAAGTCTGATTCCCTTGGCTTTCTTTCCAAAGGTTGTTTCAGCTATTCTGTCACTCTTGCCTTTTTCATCCTTGATTTACACTCCGGTAATGATTATTGTTGGGAAATACGATGCCAGTCAGATGCTTCAGGCGCTTTTGCTCCAGTTTTTTTGGCTCTTAGTGATGGTGGGGCTTGTCTCAGTTGATTTGGAAACGAGTCCAGTCATTTATCACCATTCAAGGAGGTTAGTATGAAAAAATATCAACGCATGCATCTGATTTTTATCAGACAATACATCAAGCAAATCATGGAGTACAAGGTCGATTTTGTGGTTGGTGTCTTAGGAGTCTTTCTGACTCAAGGCTTGAACCTCTTATTTCTTAATGTCATCTTTCAACACATTCCATCCCTAGAAGGATGGACTTTTCAAGAAATTGCTTTTATCTATGAATTTTCCTTGATTCCCAAGGGACTCGATCATCTCTTTTTTGACAATCTATGGGCACTAGGAAAACGTTTAGTGCGAAAAGGGGAGTTTGACAAGTATCTGACTCGTCCTATCAATCCTCTCTTCCACATCCTAGTTGAAACCTTCCAGATTGATGCCTTGGGTGAACTCTTGGTCGGTGGTGTTTTACTAGCGACAACAGTATCAAGCATTGCTTGGACTCTTCCAAAATTCCTGATTTTCCTAGTCTGTATTCCCTTTGCGACCTTGATTTATACTTCCTTGAAAATTGTAACAGCCAGCATTGCTTTTTGGACCAAGCAGTCAGGTGCCATGATTTATATTTTTTATATGTTCAATGATTTTGCCAAGTACCCGATATCAATTTGCAATTCGCTCCTTCGTTGGTTGATCAGTTTTATCGTGCCTTTCGCCTTTACGGATTATTATCCAGCTAGATATTTCTTGCAAGATAAGAATGGGCTCTTTAACATCGGTGGTTTGATTTTGATTTCCCTTGTTTTCTTTTTTATTTCCTTGAAACTCTGGGATAGGGATTGGATGCCTATAAAAGTGCTCGTTCGTAAGAGGTAAAGATGAATTGACCATCACAGAATCTACACTGGCCAAGAAAACAAAAAGGTCTGTCTCGCTCTTTATGAAATAATCATTGCGCACAAAAGAAATGATTATTTCGAAGGGTTAAGCAATGACTTAAAGTACCATCAGTTGGAAGTTATCTACTACCAAGCCTTGAATGTCACTCTTAAAGGAGATGTACATAAAGCAAGTGAGCCCTTTCGCAAGTTAGTCTTAGAAGATGACAGGCTTGTTCAGTATCAAAATAAAGATGTTTTCTATAGGGTGGAAGCCTACTATAAACAAGGAGAACCCACTATAAAATTACGTCTTCAAAGCCTTTTTCTGACTTTGGTTGGCCTTATCTTTATCAATTTCATGATTCTAGTTGCCTCTCTATCCTTTCATGACTCTGATCCTAACGATTTAAGCTTACCCGTTTCTAAATATCCGCTTTTAATAGCGGATGTCTATTTAGTCTCTTTCTTAATATGGATTTCCATCATACTGGTTGTCAAATGTATTAAACGAGCCTATTTACAGCCTTTTAAAGTGTTTACTTATAACGTTTTCAACCTTGGTGGAGGGAGTATAATTCTTAGGAATGTGAATTGTAATGAATCTGATAATGATGGATTTTCTTATTTTTATGGAATTTCCATGCCTACTGCAAATGGAAATATCCTGAAGAATACTGTGACTGGGAGGGCGAGTCAGTAGAAGACTGGTATGGTAAGAAGTATTTGAAGAAGCATAAGGGGATGTATAAGTGAAAAAGTTGAAATAATAAAATAAAGAAGCATCTGAGTCTGACTTCAGATGCTTCTTTGATAGTTATTGTATTTAGAATGAATCAAATTAAAGATGTTACTGATATTTTTTCTATTATATGTGATAAATTGCAAGAATAAGTGCAACGTTTACTCTGACTCATCCTCTAGATCTTCACAAGCAGTTCTGAAGGCTAAACATTTTCATGGTCGGTGATTGATATCGTATAAAGCCTTGTTAAAAGCCTCATCAGGGATAGCGGTCACAAATCCATTCAGGCGACCAGGAGGATTTTAAACCGTTCTCAATCTCTATTTTCAACTTTGATATCGAACGAGACTTCCGACTTTTTACTTAGCTATGTGGTCGTGCAGTTCCTGTGCTAAGGCTGCGGAATAATCATTTTGTCATCATCTTAACTCTCTTGAAATAGTAGACTTATGGACACTAAGTTTATTTGCAATTTAGCAAGGTTTCAAACCTATTATGGATTGTAACTTTTCTTATTAATATCGTATCTTTAACTTTAAGCCCTCTTTTTACTTTTGGACGTTATTATTAACTGAAGAGTATCATTTAATTGATGATCTCAGAGTGAAAGCAAACATCTTAATAGTAGATGTTTGCCTTTTATAGTTTTGAATTCGTAATTTATGGACGTTGACTGATTCTCAACCAAAGATTTCTTTTGCTAGTGCTTTTCCTTTTGGAGTTGCTGCTAAGCCACCTTCGGCAGTTTCACGAAAGGCAGTTGGCATAGCTGAACCGACCTGATACATAGCGTCAACAACTTGGTCTACTGGAATGGCAGATGTGATACCTGCCAAAGCCATGTCGGCAGCTACTAGGGCAAAGCTTGCTCCCATAGCATTACGTTTGACACAAGGGACTTCGACTAATCCAGCTACAGGGTCGCAAATGAGTCCCAACATATTTTTTAGTACGAAGCAAATGGCTTGGCTAGCTTGAAAAGGTGTTCCACCAGCAGCCATTGTAATAGCCGCTGCAGCCATAGCAGAGGCAGACCCAACTTCGGCTTGACATCCTCCCTCTGCTCCAGAAATTGAGGCCTTATTGGCGATGACTAGACCAAATGCTCCAGCAGTGAAGAGAAAATCCAGTTGCTGTGATTCGTTCAAGCCTAATTTTTCGATAGCAACAGTTAGAACAGCAGGCAAACAACCTGCTGAACCAGCCGTTGGAGTAGCACAAACTAATCCCATTTTGGCGTTAGATTCATTGACGGCCATAGCATTTCTTGCAGCCCCTAAGACAGCAAGCAGAGTCAGCCAAAGTCTTCCCTCTTTTGATGTAGGCATCCAGTTTGGCAGCGTCCCCCCCAGTTAAGCCTGTCGGTGATTTCTCTGGGGACAAACCAGTCTGAACAGAATCTTTCATCACTTCGAGATTTCGTGTCATGAGCTCTAAGATTTCAGAACGGTCACGTCCAGATAGCTCTGTTTCTGTGGCAATCATGAGTTCAGCAATATTACCTTGGTAATCACGGTCAGCTTGTTGAACCAATTCTTCAATAGTGTAAAACATGGAAATCTCCTCTTAACTGAGAAAATTCACATTATGCAAATTTGGAATTCTTGCGATATCAGCGACAGCTTCATCACACTGGTGAGAGTCAACTTCTATAATCATGATGGCCTTCTCACCAGCATTTTCTCGAGTGACAGTCATCTGAGCAATATTGATACCATAACGAGATAAAATATCAGTCACAAGAGCAACCATTCCTGGAACATCTTGGTGAACAATGATAAGTGTAGGTGTATTCATTTTGAGGTTGACCGCAAAACCATTGAGTTCAGTCACTTGGATATTCCCTCCACCGATGGAAATACCAGTGGCAGAGATAGTTTTTGTAGCATTTTTTAGTGTAATACGAGTGGTGTTAGGATGCGGTGCCTTGCTGTCTTTGTTGATCTTCCAGTAGACCTTAATACCTTTTTCGTGTGCAATATCAAGCGCATGCGGAATATCAGGATCATCAGTTTCCATACCTAAAATACCAGCCACAAGAGCCACATCTGTCCCATGACCTCGATAGGTTTTTGCAAAGGAATTAAAAAGTTGAAATTCTACTTCAGTGGGTGCATCACCAAAGATTGCCGAAACAATTTTTCCGATACGAACAGCTCCTGCAGTATGGCTTGAGGAAGGCCCTACCATGACAGGACCGATGATGTCAAAAACGGATTGAAATTTTAAATTTTTCATAACACGCCTCGTCTGATTAATCTTGTATTCCCAGTATACCATGAATTAGTGATATTAGCTGCTTAAGCAAAATTGTATTTTAAAATAAAAAACATCCTATTTTAATGTTTCTTTAAGCTTTAACAGATATAATGGTAGTCTATTAAGTAAGCAATACTTATTTTTCATAAATCAGAGAGGGCGGCCTGTGGGTCGTTTTTTTGGGTAGAAGAAGGCTATAGCAATTTCAACTAAGGCAGAAAAATCATATTAATTTTATACTAGGACTAAGATAATAAATCGTACCTCAATGATTGGACTTTTTTTCTAATTATTGAGGTATTTTTGTTTTCAATTGAGAAATATAAATCATGAATAATTTGAAACTTTTACAATCGGTCATAACTTTTATTTATGATGCGCCATAAAAAAAATAGCTTATGCAAGACAATTGTTTGGTGATAACATAAAAAACATATTAAAAGAAAAGGAAGTACAGGGATGACGATAAAAGCACAAAGAGGAAATCAACTAAGAACTAAGGGATGGCGTCAAGAAGCGCTTCTTAGGCTCTTGGAAAATGTTTTGGAAAATGCCGAAGATCCTGATAATCTTATCGTTTATGGTGCTCTAGGCAAAGCAGCAAGAGATTGGTCGTCGTATGAAGCTATTGTCGAAAGTTTAAAAACGATTGAGGAAGATGAATCTTTAATTATACAATCTGGGAAACCTATAGGCATTTTAAAAACACATCCAGATGCTCCCTTGGTTATAATGGCTAACTCTAATTTAGTTGGAAAGTGGGCGACTTCGGAAAATTTTTATGATTTGTATGATAAAAACTTAATTGCTTGGGGTGGATTGACTGCAGGAGATTGGCAGTATATTGGTTCACAAGGCGTCATACAGGGAACATATGAAATCTTTAAATCTATTAGTCGTCTTTATTTCAGCGATGATTTGTCAGGGAGATTAATTCTTACTGCTGGTATGGGTGGAATGGGTGGTTCTCAACCTCTGGCAGCTAAAATGGCGGGTGCAAATATTATTGTTGTCGATGTTAATGAAGACAATATTGATAAGCGTTTATCAATTGGTTATGTTGATAAAAAGACTGATAGTTTAGATCAAGCATTGTCATGGATAGATGATGCTAAAAGAAAAGGTGAAAATGTTTCTATTGCAGTTATCGGAAATGCAGCAACAGTCTATCAAGATATTTTAGATCGAGGAATCGTTCCTGATATTGTGAGTGATCAGACAGCAGCTCATGATCTTCTTTATGGCTATGTTCCAGAAGGTTACTCTTTAGAAGAAGTGATACAGGTTCGTCAGTCAAATCCAAAGAAACTAGAATCTGATGCTGGTGCTTCAATTGCTAAAGAAGTCAGAGCAATTCTTTCTTTCCAAAATAAAGGCGCTAAAGTCTTTGATAATGGGAATAATATTCGTACACAGGCAAAAAGGTTCGGAGTTGAGAATGCCTTCGATATTCCTATTTTTACAGAAGCTTTCTTAAGACCCCTATTTGAAAGAGCCATAGGTCCTTTTCGTTGGATAGCCTTGTCAGGAGATCCAAAGGACATTCACATTATTGACGATTATCTTTTAGAGCACTTTTCAGATAATACCATTATCACAGATTGGATCAAATTAGCACGTAAGTATGTTCCTTTTCAAGGCTTACCTGCTCGTATCGGATGGTTAGGCCATGAGGAAAGAACTCAATTAGCTTTAGCTGTTAATGATTTAGTAGCAGAAGGTGTTCTATCAGCACCAGTTGCTTTTACACGTGATCATTTGGATGCTGGAGCTATGGCACATCCTAATATTATGACTGAGAATTTAAAAGATGGTTCTGATGCCATTGCAGACTGGCCACTGTTAAATGCCATGTTAGCGGCATCGTCTAAAGCAGATTTGGTCGCTATCCATTCAGGTGGAGGAGGATACACCGGTTATATGCAAAGTGCTGGTATTACTGTTGTAGCTGATGGGACACGTGAAGCTTCTGAACGTCTCCAGTTATCAATCACCAATGACACTAGCTTAGGTGTTCTTCGCTATGCGGATGCTGGCTATGAAGCATCTCTAGACGAAATTGAGCAAAAACGTATTAGACGTGTTCATTTATAAAGGAGTGAAGTTTTAAATGACGATAAAATATTTGACTAAGAATGATGTGTTAGCTGCTTGTATTGGAGGTTCCGTTTATGCGAGTGGTGGCGGTGGCTTTTATGAGCACGGACTTGAAATGGGAGAGGCAGCAGTTGCATTATCTCCAGTAGTCTTAAAAACTATTGATGAGTTTGAAGAGGATGATTTGATTATCACTCAAACAGCAATTGGAGCACCGGCTGGGACAACAGATTGGCAGATGTTGGGAAAAGATTATATTCGTGCGGTTGAATTACTCCTTGAGAAACATCCCCATCCTGAAAAAATCAAAGGTATATTAACACCTCAGAATGGAAAATCCAGTTCGACAAACGGTTGGCTATCAGCATCAGCATTGGGATTAGCTGTTGTTGACGCTACTGGTGATATCAGAGCCCATCCTACTGGGAAAATGGGAAATATGGGTGTAGCTAATGATACGACTTATGAAACTATTCAAGCTGTGTCAGGTGGACGTCGTGAAACAGGTCGCCATATTGAGTTATCCGTGCAAGGAACGGCAGCTTACACTTCGAAAATTCTTCGAATAGCTTCGGATTTATCAGGCGGTTTCATTGCTGCTGCCCGTCATCCTCTCACAGCATCTTATATCAAACAGAATGCTGTTATTGGAGGCTTATCTAAGGCTATTGAATTGGGATATTGCATACTAGAACATCAAAATGAAGATGGTTCATCGATTATTGATGCTATTGTTAAGCATACTCATGGAGAAATTTTAGCTAAAGGTAAGGTTGTTGCCAAGGATATGACATACACCGATGAAGCTTTTGATGTTGGTAAGGTAAAAATAAAAACTGAATCGGATAATGTAACGCTCCATGTTCAAAATGAATTTATGGCTGTAGATAGTCAAGCACTAGGACGTGTTGCTACTTATCCTGATGTTATTACTTTATTTAGGGCAAAAGATGCCAAGGCCTTGAGTACTGACGAGATTAGTATTGACGAAGAAGTTGTTGTTTTCAAAATTTCACATAAACATTTTCCGTTAAGTACTGGTGTGAAGGATCCTAGTGTCTACCCCGAAGTAGAGAATGTTTTAGGTATAGACTTGTATAGACATGCTTTCAAATAAGTTACGATTTAGGTGATAAGGTATGGAATTAACAGGATACGGATTGACCGTTGAATCAATTGAACGTGTAGTTAAGGGGGAAAAAGTGACAATAGCTCCTGAAGCTTATCATCGTCTCAAAGCTTCGAGGAAGGTCGTATTACAGGTTCTTGATAGTCAGCAACAGATTTATGGTCTTAATACTGGTGTTGGTAAAAATAAGGATAGAAAAATCCCGAAAGATAAAATTGAGGAATTTAATCGTCAGTTAATCTATGCCCACTGTGTTGGAATTGAACCAGAACTATCTATTGATAATGTTAGAGCAGCAATGTTGATACATCTTAACAATATGCTTAAAGGATACGCAGGTATCCAGGTTGCCATCCCAGAACGTTTAGTTGATTTTTTGAATTTAGGAGTTACTCCAGTTGTAAACGGCTTTGGTTCTGTTGGTGAGGGTGATATTGGTATTTTATCTTATATAGGTTTGGGATTAATGGGAGAAGGACTTGTTGATTATGAAGGTAATCGCTATGAGGCTAGAGAAGTTTTTAAGCGACTTCATCTTAAACCTATTCATTTTTATGCTAAAGATGGATTAGCGGTAATTAGCTCAAATGCTGTTTCGTTTTCACGATTATCTTTATTGATTCCTAAAATTAAAAATCTTTTGTATTGGTTTGATCTGGCCTGTAGTTTATCTTTAGAAGCTTTAGGTGGAAATATAACACCTTTGGATGATTTGGTGGTTAAAGCGAAACATCACAATGGTCAAAACATAAGTAGTCAGCATTTTCAATCTGCCTTGAGGGACAGTTATTTATTAAATAATAAAACAAAAACGGTTCAAGATCCTCTCAGCTTTAGAAATGCCACACTGATTCATGGTGCCGCTTATGATAGTTTATCGTATGTTGAGGAGCAACTGTTACTTGAATTAGAGTCATCTGATGACAATCCAATGGTTGATATTGACAATCAACGTATTTTGTCAACACCACATTTTGAAACATTAAATGTTAGTTTGGCGATTGAAATGTTGAACGTTGCTTTGAGTCATGTTTCTAATGCTTCAATTCAACGTATGATTAAACTAGGTAATCCGGATTTTACAGGTTTGAGTCGTTTTTTAATTGCTGATGAACACCAATATTTCGGATTACAAGCTTTACAAAAGACGGCTGCAACCTTAGATGTTGAGATTCATCATGCTAGCCAAACCTTATCAAATATTTCTTATCCTTTGGCAGGAGAAATGGAAGATAGGCAAACCAACCTACCTTTAATTCTTCAAGAACTAGATGGAATTGTAAACAAACTTCACGAAATTTTGGCTATTGAGTTACTTTATGCTACTCAAGCCATAGCTATTCGTTTTCCAGAAGAAAGATCTTTAGGTTTATTAACTCATGAAGTATTCCAAATAATCTTTGAACGATACGGTACTTTACAAGACCATCATATGCTATACCAGGTTATTAGAGGTATTTCAGAGGATATCAGAAAAATCTGTATTCAAACACTATTTACTAAGTAACAAGCCATAGCTCAGTAGATGGAGATGAAAATACAGAAAATGAAAAGGAGATTAGGGTGATCATTCAACAAATACAACAGTATTTTATAGAATATGGTAAGGATTATGTCAAAATACTTGGAGATCATGTGGCACTAAGTGGAGAAGCGTTAATGATTGCATTAGTAATAGGTTTCCCCTTAGGCTATCTTAGCTACTCTAAACCTAAGTTAAGACAAGCTGCTAGTTTTTTTACTCAGGGCTTGAGAGTTATTCCTAGTTTAGGACTTTTGTTTATTCTTATTCCTTTTATTGGTGTGGGTCGACTACCTGCCATCATTGCTTTGGTGTTTTTAGCAATTCCACCTATCTTATTAAATACTATTGTGGGATTTAACGAGGTTCCACAGAGTTTAATTGAAACAGCCACGGGACTTGGCATGACAAAGTGGCAAAAATTATATAAAGTGAGCCTCCCCTTAGCAAGTCCACATATCCTAAATGGAATTAAATTAGCTTTGATTGAAGTAATTGCTAGTGCCACTCTTGCAACTTATATTGGTGCAGGTGGACTAGGTACAATCATTTTTACAGGATTAGGGTTGTATCGCTATGACCTTTTGATAATCGGTGGTGGGTCGGTTGCCTTATTATCGTTTATAAGTATGATTCTTTTTGACTTACTAATCAGTCGTTTGCCTATTGAAAAACACAAGAAAAGGAGTTATGAAATATGAAGCGTAAAAAATTATTTTTAGGAATTTTACTAGCTATTATTATTGGTGTTGTGACGGGTTTTATTTTTGTAGGAAAACACTCCCATAATGTAAATAGTTCTAAGACGAATGCCACAATACGAATAGGATCTAAAGATTTTACTGAAAATCTAGTTGTAGCTGAAATCTATGCCTTAGCTTTAGAAGATAATGGTTATAAAGTTCAGAGAGTTTCTAACATTTCTAGTTCTTTGATTCATCGTTCATTGATAAATAAAGAGATTGATTTGTATCCAGAATATACGGGAACTGGCTTACTCTCAATCTTAAAAGAACCGATGGAAACAGACTCTCAAAAAGTATATGAAACCGTCAAAAAAGACTATGAGAAAAAGTTCAAGGTAACTTGGTTGAAATATGCTTCAGCAAATGATGGTCAAGGGTTAGTCATTCGAACGGATATTGCAAATCAGCTGGGAATTAAGACAATTTCAGACTTACAAAGACATGCCTCTGAGTTGAATTTTGCTTCTCAAGGTGAATTTGATCAGAGAGAGGACGGTCTTCCTGGATTAGCCAAAATCTATGGAGATTTTTCATGGAAGTCTTCCAAGGTTTATGACAATAGCTTGAAATACACCGTTTTAGACAATAAAGAAGCTGATGTCACTCCGGCATATACAACTGAAGGTCAATTGATTAATACAGATAAATATCTTCTTTTAAAAGACGACAAACATTTTTGGCCCCCTTATAATTTGGCTCCTATAGTTCGAGATGATGTGTTGAAGTCTAATCCGAAAATAGAAAGTACGTTGAACAAAATTTCTAAAAAATTGGATACAGCGACTGTGACTAAACTTAACGCTAAAGTAGATGTAGAGGGTCAAAACTATCAAAAAGTAGCACAAGATTTTTATAAAACAATCAAATAGAGAGAAAATGTATGACAGAAATAATAAAATTTGATCATGTGACAAAGCGTTACGGTGATAAGATTGTTATTGATAATCTTAATTTTTCGATAAAAACAGGAGAATTTATTACCATCTTAGGTACATCTGGATCTGGAAAAACGACTACTTTAAAAATGATAAATCGTCTTATAGAACCAAGCTCAGGAGCTGTAATATTTGATGGTAGCCAAATTGATCAGCTAGATGAAATTACGTTACGACGTCGTATAGGTTATGTTGTTCAACAGATTGGACTTTTTCCTCATCAGATAGTTGAAGAAAACATCGCTATTGTTCCAAAATTACTTAATTGGGACAAAAAAACAATAAAGGCGCGTGTGTCAGAGTTATTATCATTAATTAAGCTACCTTATGATCAATATGCTAAGAGATATCCTAATGAATTATCTGGTGGTCAGCAGCAACGTGTTGGAGTAGCACGAGCTTTGGCTGCAGATCCTAGTGTGACGCTTTTTGACGAACCTTTTGGGGCTATCGATGCCATTACAAGAAGTGAATTACAAGAAGAACTGTTGACGATTCATAAAACTTATCCAAATAAAACCTTTGTTTTTATCACTCATGATATTTACGAAGCATTTAAATTGGGAACTCGAGTTATGATTATGGACGAAGGAAAAATTGCGCAATTTGATACACCAGAAGCCATTTTAAAGAAACCTGCAAATGATTTTGTTAAGCGACTACTTGATACAGCCAAAAACCAAGAAAGCTTATGGGGGTAGGAATATGTTTGATGTTTTTAGAAATTCTTATGATGAATTTCTTAGTGCTTTACTAGAACATATTGAGATAAGTTTTATTGCGATAGTTACTGCAATTGTATTAGCAATTTTTGTTACAATATTTCTTAACTTTTATAAAGAATTTAGTCATATTACTATTTATCTTTTTTCTTTAATGTATGCCATTCCTTCATTTGCTTTATTTGCTCTCTTGATACCTATTACGGGATTAGGTCAAACAACAGCTATCATTGTCTTAGTTATTTATGCTCAATATATTTTAGTTCGAACTTTTTTGTCAGGACTATCACAAGTTGATAAACATGTTATTGAAGCAGCAAAGGCTATGGGGATGACTAAGTGGCAGATTTTGTTAAAGGTTCAATTTCCTCTAGCTCAAAAGTCATTTTTCGCTGGTTTAAGATTGGCTTCAACTGCCATTATTGCAATCGCCACAATTGGAGCAATGATTAATGCAGGCGGTCTCGGAGTCATACTCTTTGATGGGCTACGTACGATGAATCTTACAAAACTTTTATGGGGAATTATCTTAACTGTAGGTCTAAGCTTATTAACAAACTTAATAATTTATCTTGTTGAAGAGTTGTTCCAAAAGGAATATTCTGTTTAGATATTTAACACTATTGGTGTTTTAGCTTATTAACGTTAGTAATTTCAATAAATACATCTTTATTTATTCGTTTGTTGACATGTTAAAACTTCTTCAACAATTACTTAGTAGTAGCAATGTATAAAATTTTTGGACTGATTAACTAAAGAAAAATGAGCAAAAATGGACAAGAAAAAACCACCCAACCTGAACCGTTTCTTTACGAAATACCTTCAGACTGAGTGGTATTTTTAGCTATTTTTCAATTTTAAAGTAATACTGAGATTGAAGTGCTTTTAGTAACAAGAGACTAAATAGTGTTGTTAAGGTAATTTTGATGAGGTCTGGTAGTACAAATGGTAGGACTACCAATTTTAGAGTAGTTAGGATAAGAGAGTGAGTGAAAATTATAAAGCCAATGGCACCTCCGATGAAAAGGACCACTTCACCTAAAAAGTTTGCGATGAAAATTTGTATTAGGATTTTCTTACGATTTGCGATCAGTGATGTGACTAATGCTCTTAGTGGGAAGAAAAGTAAAATTCCACCAGTTAGTCCAATAAAGGCGTGAAGACCACCATTGCCACCAGAGAAAACTGGTAGACCAATTGCTCCTAATAAAAGGTAAAGTAAAACGGAAAGAGTTGCTTCTTTAGGGCGATAAAGTGTAGCAATTAAGCCGATTACCAATGTTTGAAGCGTGATAGGAATAGGTCCTAAAGCAATCTGAAATGGCGATAGAGCTACGATTAAGGCAGCACCTAGTGCAATTAAGATTATGGAACAAGTTTTGTTCATTTATGTTAATCTTCTAGATGTTTTACGTTAACTTTTTTATGAAAAGTCACCTCTGATGTCAATATTTTCATTGATAATGTGGTGGTAGGCATGTAATCACCTTGTAGTCTTAATGGTTGGTCAGCTGAATGTCAACGATTGTGGGATTGTGGTATAATCAAGTCAGAATGAATTCTGAAAGGATATTACTCTTGCCATACAAATTCCTACTTTTCGATTTGGACCACACTCTTCTAGATTTTGACCGTGCTGAAGATTTGGCCTTAACTTTCCTACTAGAAGAGGCTGGTGTGGCTTCCCAAGAAATCAAGGTTTATAAAGACCACTATATTCCCATGAATCGTGCCATGTGGGAGGACCTCAACCATGGTTTGATTACAAAACCTGAATTACTTCGTACGCGCTTTTCACGTCTCTTTGAGCACTTTGGAAAAGAAGTAGATGGTAGTTTCTTAGCTGGCCGTTATCAACATTTTTTGAGTCAACAGGGGCAGGAACTTCCTCAGGCTCATGCTTTTTTAGCGGATGTCAAAGACCGTGGTCACAAGATTTATGCAGCAACTAATGGTGTTAGTTTTATCCAACGTGGTCGCCTGCAGTCTTCAAGTATTTTACCTTTCTTCGACGATGTCTTCATCTCTGATGAGGTGGGTGCCCACAAACCGTCTACAGACTTTTTTGATAAAATTGCCAATCAGGTCCATGATTTTCACCCAAGCTCAGCTCTCATGATTGGTGATAGTCTAACTGCTGATATCCAGGGTGGTAATAATGCGGGTATTGATAGTGTCTGGTTCAATCCAAGGAACCTAGTCAATGAGACTCCAGCTGTTCCAACCTATCAAGTCAAAAACTATGAGGAAATCCTGAAAATTTTGTCTAAGTAGAGCTATGATAGCCATGATTTCGAAGAGCTTTTCTGCTCTTTTTTTGTTACAATGAGAGCATGAACGATCTGATTAAACATAAGTTGGAACTGCTCCCAAACAGCCCGGGATGTTATCTCCATAAGGACAAATTCGGCAATATTATTTATGTCGGTAAGGCTAAAAATCTAAAAAATCGTGTGCGTAGCTATTTTCGTGGAAGCCATGATACCAAGACGGAGCTTTTGGTATCTGAGATTGCAGACTTTGAATTTATCGTAACCGAGTCTAATATCGAGGCCTTGCTTTTGGAAATTAACCTCATCCAAGAGAATATGCCTAAATTTAACATTCGTCTCAAGGATGGCAAGTCTTATCCATTTATCAAGATTACTAAGGAACTCTATCCAAGGCTCTTGATTACCCGCCAGGTTAAGAAGGATGGTGGTCTTTATTTTGGTCCCTACCCAGATGCTGGTGCAGCCAATGAAATCAAGAAGCTGTTGGACCGTATTTTCCCCTTTAAGAAATGTAAAAATCCTGCCAACAAGGTCTGTTTCTACTACCATATTGGTCAATGTAAGGCTCACACCATCTGTCACACCACCGAAGCCTATTGGCAAGGTTTGGTTGAAGATGTCAAGAATTTTCTAAACGGTCATGATGATAAAATCGTTAACCAGCTTAAGGCCAAGATGAAGGACATGTCTGATCAGATGGAGTTTGAGCGGGCAGCAGAATATCGAGATCTGATTGAGGCGGTATCGACACTGAGGACCAAGCAAAGGGTTATCCGTCAGGACATGCAGGATCGTGATATCTTCGGTTACTACGTGGACAAGGGTTGGATGTGTGTTCAAGTTTTCTTTGTTCGCCAAGGAAAACTCATCCAGCGTGATGTCAATATATTCCCTTACTATAATGATGCTGAGGAAGATTTTCTAACCTATATGGGTCAATTTTACTTGGATAGCCGTCATCTCAAGCCTAAGGAGATTTTCATTCCAGGGGACATTGATCAAGAGTCTGTCGAAGCTCTGGTCGGAGATGAGGTCAAGGTTTTTAAACCGCAAAGAGGCGAGAAAAAGCAGTTGGTTAATCTAGCAACGAAAAATGCCCGTGTCAGCCTGACTCAAAAATTTGATCTTCTTGAAAAAGATATAGCCAAGACCCAAGGAGCCATTGAAAATCTAGGCAAACTCATGGGAATTCCGACACCGGTTCGCATCGAGTCCTTCGATAACTCTAACATCATGGGAACGAGCCCTGTATCTGCCATGGTCGTTTTTGAGAACGGCAAACCTAATAAAAAAGAGTACCGCAAATACAAGATTAAGACGGTTGAAGGGCCTGACGATTATGCCAGCATGCGTGAGGTCATTCGTCGCCGTTATAGTCGTGTCAAACGTGATGGTCTAACCCCACCAGACCTCATTATCATGGATGGTGGTCAAGGTCAGGTCAATGTCGCTAAGGACGTGCTTCGTAATGAGCTGAATCTATCTATCCCGGTTGCAGGTCTTCAGAAAAATGACAAGCACCAAACCAATGAATTGCTCTTTGGAGATCCTTTGCGAGTCATTGATTTGCCACGTCAATCCGAGGAATTTTTCCTCCTTCACCGTATTCAGGATGAAGTACACCGCTTTGCCATCACCTTCCATCGACAAGTCCGTAGTAAGAATAGTTTCAGTTCCAAACTTGATGGCGTGGAGGGGTTGGGACCTAAACGCAAACAAAAACTCCTCAAAAACTTCAAATCAATGACAGCTATCCAACAAGCCAGTGTCGAAGACATCCAAGCTCTTGGAATTCCTGAAAAAGTAGCCCAAGCTTTATTAGATAAGTTGAGCCAAGATAGTCATTAAAGAAAATTTAAATTAATTAAGTCATTTTTTGTTATAATAAGATGATTTAAAAAGGGAAAGGAGTCATGCTATCAAAAACGAAGCTAAAATTGAATGTCTTTATGATAAGAGTCGTCGAGGCTTTCTTCGTGGAATATTTAGTCGTGCTACGATTATCCTCTTAATCATTATACTGCAGCTTGTTGTTGTGGCCATGTCTTACCTCTGGTTGCATCAATATAGGATACACCTGCAAGTAACAGAAGTAGTCCTTTGTATTCTGGCCATTATCTATCTCTTCCAAAGTGATATGGAACCAACAGCCGTCAACACTTGGCTCCTGATTGTATTGCCTTTTCCAATTATTGGAGCCTTGCTCTTGGCTTATACGAAACTTGATATAGGTTACACAGGGATGAAGCGTGCTATTCAGAGCAATATTGACCGCAGTTCTGGTATTCTGAAACAGGATAATCAGGCCCTCGAAGAGCTTAAGCAGTGTCACACGAGTAACTATAACTTGGTCCAATATCTTGAAAATGTGAATGGTTCTTTTCCAGTTTATCGTCACACGAAGACGACCTATTTCCCAAGTGGTGAAGACAAGTTTGAAGAAATGAAGAAACAGCTCCTTAAAGCAGAGAAGTATATTTTCTTGGAATATTTCATCATTGGTGAAGGTGAGATGTGGGGTGAAATCCTAGCAATCTTGAAACAGAAGGTTCAAGAAGGGGTGGAAGTTCGAGTACTGTATGATGGCATGAATGAATTCTCAACCTTAAGTTTCGACTATAAGAAACGTTTGCAAAATATAGGCATTCAGTCTCGTGTTTTTGCATCAGTGACGCCATTCTTGTCGACCTATTATAATTACCGTGACCATAGAAAAATTTTGCTGATTGATGGTAAGGTTGCTTTCACAGGTGGGGTTAATTTAGCTGACGAGTATATTAACAAGATTGAGCGTTTTGGTTATTGGAAAGATACTGCCCTTATGCTGGAGGGGCCAGCGGTTGATACTTTCATAGTCCTATTTCTGCAGATGTGGACCTACTCTCATGAACTGCTAGATGTGACACCGTATATGGTTGAACATGAGGGCTTTGACACTCTTGGCTTTGTTGTTCCTTATGGAGATATTCCATTGGACAAGGATAAAGTTGGTAAGAATGTCTATATTGATATTCTTAACCATGCCCGTGATTTTGTTCATATCATGACACCTTATCTTATTTTAGATGGTGAGTTATTACATGCATTGAAATTTGCGGCTGAGCGTGGGGTAGACGTTATTATCATCATGCCTGGCATTCCTGATAAAAAGTCAGCTTACTACCTAGCTAAGACCTACTATCCAACACTGCTGGCCTCTGGCGTTAAAATCTATGAGTACACCCCTGGATTTATTCATGCTAAGGTCTTTGTAAGTGATAATAGTAGGGCTGTTGTAGGAACGATTAATTTAGATTACCGAAGTCTATATCATCATTTTGAGTGTGCGACCTATCTTTATGGGACTTCTTCGGTTCTTGATATTGAGGAAGATTTCCAAGCGACAAGAGACCAGTGTCACCGAGTCAGCACGACTGATGTTAAAAATCTTCCATTCTATCAAAAGACCCTAGGTTTATTGGCCAGACTAGTTGCGCCATTGATGTAATGTCAATTTTTGTAAGAAGAGGGTTGAGCCCTCTTTTTTTAAAGTTTAAAAGGCTCCTTGTCAACTGTAGTGGGTGACGAAAATCTAACATCTAGAGAGGACCGGATAGGTTTTCTCTTTTTGTATGTTCAGTGTGATGAAGACAC
>PPYF01437425.1_pt1 | contig 57802 bp, 58 predicted proteins | sample 1559871 | NCBI WGS metagenome assembly PPYF01 (sample SAMN08240021, study PRJNA423297) | Human gut metagenome, whole genome shotgun sequencing project.
CAACAACTTACCTATGAGACCCCTCCGCTGGCTTTCTCCTGCAGAGTTCACTGTCCAATATGTTTGACAAACCTACATCTACCTTTTCACAGTTGATTTTTTCACCATTGATTCCTGTAGCACTTTTCAATTTTTCATTCCACATAAAATCAAAGTCAAAAACAAGGTCATCTGCATTGATAGGTTCACCATCATGCCAGAACATATTATCTTTCAGTTTTACTGTGATGGTCAAACCATCTTCGGAAACATTGTAGCTTTCTGCCATGTAATATCTTGTTTCGTTGTTGTCAATTACGAACAGTGGGTCATACATCGCACGCATTACCATTTCAACCGATTTAGATTCTGTAATAACAGGGTTAAAGTTATTAATATCGGCAGAAATTGGAACTACAAAAACGCCGCCATCTTTTTTAGTCTCTGTAGTTACACTTTCCTCTGGCTTTTTCTCCTCTGTTTCCTGTTCCTCTGTAGATTGTGCCGCAGCAGTATTTGACTCTTCTTTTGCTTCAGTAGAAGCTGGCGCATTTGAACAAGCACCCAAAGTCAGCATCATTACTGCTAAAGCGACGGCCAACATTTTCTTCATGCACACTCTCTCCTTTGAATTATACTTATAAGCCAACGACAAAATCATATTAACATTTTGTTAATATGATTTCCAATAGTTTTTATTGATGAATACTTTTTAATCAATAGATATTTTAAAACTTATAAGATTATTTTATAATAGGCATATTGCTATCACATTCTATCCATTTGTTTTACTTATCATAATAAATTTCTTTTTATGATTTGTTATCTATTTATGCTCTTCTTGACTTTATTTAGATCGATATTGATTCATTGCGCATTGGATCAGCTCGGAAAACTTTTCCGATTTGACAACATTCGTGCGGCGGTAGACAGATACTTGCTCGGCAATGAGTTTCTTCAATAACTCGACAGCAAGGTTTTTCTCTTTCATGTTCGCTATCTCTTCGAGAAATTTGGGATCGAACAGAGAAAACTCAGCCTGCACATCGGAGAAGAGGTTGATAACACCTTCGCTTTTGATGCTGCTTTTCAGCAGCTCGTTAATGCGCTCGTTCACTTCGGGCAGTGTGAATTTCTTTCCTGTGCCACCAGACATCAACCGGACAATCATAGTCCTAACGGACTCAAAGAATGCTGCTTCAAAGCGTGTCCTCTCATCCACCAAGCTTCCGCAGAGGGAAAGAGCTTGTTTGAGAAGAAGAGCCTCTTTCATATATACACATTCTGTGTCTTCTCGTTGTCGGGCAGCTCATGTTCTGCAACACTCTTTCCGAGTATGTAGTTTACACCGCCGTTGATGGTTTTTGCCTTGTCCAAATCAGAACCGATCAAGAACTTTGCATAGTCAAATCCATAGAACAGGTCTCGGCAAACTTCCAGCTTTTCAAGGAACTTGGGATATGCCGCCTTGCTGACATCAGTGTCTCCGTAGTTCTTCTTGTCTCTGGTGGTGTAGTCGTTCATGGCTTGCTTCAAAGCAGCCGCTATACCCACATAGTCAACGACAAGATCGCCTTCTTTGTCTTTGAATACGCGATTGACACGGGCGATGGCTTGCATCAAATTGTGTCCAGCCATAGGCTTATAGACATACATGGTTGCAAGGGATGGAACATCGAAGCCCGTTAGCCACATATCAACGACAATTGCGATCTTCATAGGAGAGCTGTTATCTTTGAACTTCTTTGCTAAATCATCCTTGTGTGCCTTATTGCCGATGATTTCACGCCATTCTTCGAGGTCGTTGTTGCCCTGCGTCATAACCACGCCGACTTTCTCAGTCCATGCAGGACGCAGTTCAAGAATGCGCTTGTATATCTTCATGGCAATAGGACGGGAATATGCCACGATCATTGCCTTGCCGGTGAGGATATTTGCCCGGTAATTCTCGTAGTGGTCGAGGATATCACTAACCAGAGAGTCTATCGTCTGGTCAGCACCAAGAATCGCTTCCATCTGACCAAGCTCTTTTTTGCTCTTTTCAATGACATACGGATCTGCATTCTGCGCCATAATGTCATATTCTGTGTCGATGAGATGCAGTGTGTTCTCGTCCAGCTTGAGATGAATAACACGACTCTCATAGTAAACAGGTCTGGTAGCACCATCTTCGACGGTTTGCGTCGTATCATAAATGTCAATGTAATCACCGAACACTTCACGGGTGCTTCGGTCTTTGGAGGAAATAGGAGTGCCGGTAAATCCGATATAAGTAGCGTTTGACAAGCTGTCTCTGATAATTCTGGCTGTGCCGATGATTGTTTTCGCTTCAAGATCTCCATTTTCTTTCTGCTTCACAACAACCTTTTCAGTCAAGCCATACTGCCCACGGTGCGCTTCATCAGCCATGACAATGATATTTCGACGCTCGGAGAGGGCTCCTCAAACTTCTGCATCGTTGTAAAGATGATGCCGTTTGCTTGCCGGTTCGCCAGCAGTTCCTTTAAGTGTTTCCGATTCTCAGCGTGCTGCGGAGTTTGCCGCAGAAAATCTTTGCAACGAGAGAATTGCCCATAAAGCTGATCGTCAAGGTCATTTCGGTCTGTGATTACAACAATTGTAGGACTTTCCAAAGCCTCTTGCAGATAGTGGGCATAGAAGACCATGGACAACGATTTTCCGCTGCCCTGTGTATGCCAGAATACACCGCCCTTGCCATCCGTCACAGTAGCGTTCAGCGTTGATGCAACAGCCTTCTTGACCGCAAAATATTGGTGATAACCGGCAAGAATTTTGAAGGTGTTCTGCCCATCCACATTGAAGCAGATGAAGTTCTTCACGATGTCAAGGAAGCGGTTCTTCTCAAATAGTCCTTCAAAAAAAGTATCAAAGGCAGCATACTGTGTGTTCTCATAGCTGCCGTCCGTGGTTTTCCACTCCATAAAGCGGTCTTCCCCGGAGGTAATCGTACCGGCTTTGGAGGTGGTCATGTCACTCATAACGCACACAGCGTTGTAGATGAACATAGATGGAATCTCATACATATAGTTTCTGAGCTGCCTATATGCGTCGGATGCGTCCGTTTCTTCGCGGGAAAGAGATTTCAACTCGACAATGACAAGCGGCAGACCATTTACAAAGAGGATAACATCAGGACGCTTCTCGGAGTTTTCAATGAAAGTCCACTGATTAGCAACGGTAAAGTCATTCTGGGAAGGATTTTTGAATTCGATGAGATAGACGAGGGTGGAGCGTTCCTCGCCATTATCAAAGTATTTGACTGGCACACCGTTTTGCAGATAGTCCATTATCACTCGGAAATCATGTTCTAATTGTCCGCATGGAGGTACCTGTTATGGTTACAAAACCATTTTATATTCATCAAAAGCAACCGGCCCAAAGTTTTATACGCCTACCCAATTTTCTGTTTGAGTCACCAAGTTTTTGCTCCTTGTCAAGCTAAGCCAAACTGTTGTATGCGATGATCCTGCGTCGAACGGACTTGTCCCGCAAAAACGGATGGGCTGACGAGTATGGGAAGATTTATCTGTATTACCCCATCAACGAGGTGTGTGAGTTGCTGCACTGTGGCCGCCAAAAAGCAGTGGACACGCTGCGGGAGCTGCAATATGCCGATCTTGTGTCCATCAAAAAACAGGGATGTGGAAAACCCAACCGTATCTACCCAAAACACTATGACGCGGTTTCGAACACCGACTTCAAGAAATCCGGTTGCGGAACGCCGGAAGACTGAAAAACGAGTCTAATAAGTACGGTAATCCGCTTTCTTGAAGTACGAAAACCAGATGGTAGATAAAAAGAAAAAGATAAATATACTCAGTTTAATTCGATTCATTCCCCTCCTATCCGAGCTATTTTGTGTGGGATTTTCTGGTGAAAACCCCGGAAGGGAAGGGGTGGGAACGGAGCTCTATGAGAATTTTCTCAGGTTTTGAAATGATCTGTCTCTCCTCTGTGTATGGGAACAATCTTTGGCAGCTGTGTATCGCCGGGAAGGAGTGTGAGATGGACTGAAGTTGAGCCAGTAAGGTTTTGCTGTTGGGGCAACTCACCCATGGTCGGCCAAGAAAATCATCAGAATCCATACAAAATTGAACTACCACAGTCCATCATAGATTCCTTCGCCCGATTCCTCGCACCTGAAATCCAGAAATTATTCGCCAGCGAAGAAGGGCGAAAAGAATTGGAAACATGGAAAAAGAAGTATTCTGATAAAAGTGAGGAATGAAGTAAAGTTCAAAGATAATATGCAAAGGGGCGCCCTATTTTGGGTGTCCCTTTTTGTCGCAGTAATGAGGAGGAACGGTTTGTTCCATGGGGGTATTTCTCACACCTGAGATGGATAGGCGGTTTACCTACCCGCTCATGTTCGGTGCGTCGCGTTTTGCGATGTACCAGATTGAATCGAGAGCGCAGTGTCCTTACAGAGTAAAAATGCGGAATTCGAGCTCTTATTTGGAAGGATGATACACCATAGCTATCGTTCTGAGTAAGGGGGGCGCTTTAAAAAGCCCTTTTGATGAAAACCATACTGCTCGATGGGATGGTATATTGCCACCCCATCTTCCAGGGTAGGCCCTATTTCAGAGCGTACCACACCATACACAAGGGTGTCGTAATTCACGACGCCCTCTGCTCTAAAATAGATCATAGGGTGCAGACATGAAAGCATTCGATAAGGAACGGTTTGCCCATTCATTGACTAAGAGTTATGCCGCTTCACGACAGCCCTTGAGATAATCAGGGTGCAACGATTCGTCACATCTCTGCAAAGGGGCGGCATTTTAGCATACCCTTCAAAAGTGTTTGCAGAACGCGCAGCCACAGAATAAATTCTGTGTCCAGCGGGGGTATAGCACCCAACAAGCAGAGGATGTGAGTGTATATGAACACTCGCATTGCTTGCGGTGATCTGCCTATTATGATTGGACACCGAATCCAAATAAGGCACGAGCATATAAAAAACGAGGTTCAGGGCACATCGTGCCTTAAACCTCGTTTTGTGTTTTATGACATCACAGCCACACCCTTACGGCAAAGCCGCCTTTGAAAAAGTAGGTGTTCGTGTAATGTCCATCTGGTGGAGGCGACCCATAACTGCTCATTATCACGGAATTGTAAATCTTATTATTTGGCTTAATTACCCTATATTTTCATAGTAATCGGACAGGGGTTATTTACTCCTGTCCGATTTTCCCGTCTGTCCCGTATTCAGTAATTCAGTCTTTTATTATTTTTCTGATACTTACAACATTTTCCGTCTATCCCGTCCGTCCCGTCATTTTCAGAAAAAAGTACTTTTTCATTTTTATTATGATGACAAAATGGATATATGCCATCACGCATTACTGTCCATTTTTTCGGAATTTTATGATTCTAATTTTTCTTTTGTTTATGCCGTTTTTTTCTGTTTTTTTATAACAAATTTTAAAATTCCGTTCTGTTGGCGGAGACTTTATGTATATACAGTAAGGGGGAGCCTGATTCAAGGCTCCCCCTTCATATTAACCGTATTAAATCAATTTATATTTATATATGGATATTTTCCATATGAATGGTGGAGTCACATTGCACCATTGAAAGAAAACTTCTCTAGAAGATGAAGGAGCACCTGGAAAACCATCTTCAAAAGAACTACTCAAATCTGACAATCTACCTGAAGAGCCAATGTTATTGAGTGAGAACTTTTCTTCTTGTTTATCCTTTAAGAAGGGAACAAAGTAGGATATCTAGTCAATGACTGAATAGAATCACAAAACCCCCTGAAATAGGTTGGATAATTTTAACAACCTATTTCAGGGGGCTTTCTTTTACTATAAACTCACAAGATAACGACACTCTGACCTGTTAAAGCACTTTATCCTTAGTTATTCCTTATCAATGTAGCCCTTACAGATGCTTACTTCGTACACGCTCCTACAAATTTAGCAATACGTGGATTTGTACTATTGAAGATTTCATCTGGTGTTCCTTGCTCCAATATATTACCACCTTCCATAAATAAAACTCTATCTGAAACATTTCTTGCAAATGACATCTCATGGGTAACAATAATCATTCCTGTAACATGGCTATTCGCTATATTTTGGATAACCTTTAAAACTTCTCCTACAAGCTCAGGGTCTAAGGATGAGGTTGGTTCATCAAATAAAATCACCTTCGGCTTAACAGCCATTGCACGCCCAATACCAATTCTTTGTTGTTGACCACCTGACATATGAGCCGGATAGGAATCTTTTTTATCTAGTAGTCCCACCATTTTCAGGATTCCTAACGCTTCTTGTTCCGCCTTTTCTTTTTGCATTTTCTGCACTTGTACTAATGGCTCCATAATATTTTGGATTGCTGTTTTGTTTTTGAAAAGATTATAGTTTTGAAAAACCATTGCTGTTTTTTGTCTTAACAAATAGACATCTTTATGCTTAGGATGATTACTATCCACTGTGACACCATCAATCGTAATAGTACCTTTTGTTGGTTTCTCTAAGTAATTTAAACAACGTAAAAATGTTGATTTTCCTGTTCCAGAAGGTCCTATGATAGAGATTACTTCACCCGGCTTCATTGTAAGACTAACATCTTTTAATACTTCTAAATCTCCAAATTTTTTATTTAATCCTGTTACCTGAAGAATAATGTTCTCTTCCATACCTACTTATCCTCCTGTACATATGGTTTATTCATTACCTTTTCCAGTTTATTCTGTCCAAATTCAACAAGTGTTAAAACCACCCAATATACAATGAGCAAGGCAACATATCCCTCTAAATAGCGAAAGGATATGTTTACTTCATTCTTTGCTGCAGCTGTCATGTCAACAATACCTACAGTAAAAGCAAGCGATGTCGACTTAAACAGATTCGCAAATACATTCGCCATACCAGGGATGGCAATTCTCGCTGCTTGTGGAACAATGATACGATATATCGTTTGCCATGGAGTAAGGCCAATTGATAATCCTGCTTCAAACTGTCCTTTTTCTACCGAAGTAATGGCACCTCGAAAGTTTTCTCCCATATATGCCGCAAAACTAAGAGATAGCACAATAACAGCCGCCCAGTATGCTGGCAAATCACGAATCGTTTTAGAAAGCTGTGCAAATCCATAATAAAAAACAAAAAGTTGTGCAATAAATGGTGTGCTTCTAAAAAACGAAGTGAATACTACAGAAATCTGTTTCAATACTGGCACATTATAATATCTTACACCTGCCAGCACAAATCCCAATATAACAGAAAAAAACAACGAAATAACAGATAATGAAAGTGTGTTTTTAAATCCTGATGCAATAATTTCAAACATACGAAGAAAATAATTAAAATCGAATAACATAGTGTTGCCCTCCCTTATCAAATCATAGAACAAAAACCTGTTAATTCACGAATCACCTTACCTCTTTCAGTACGTGCAAATGGATATGCATTGACTTCTGTATAGATTGGATTATCAATATCTACAGATTTTAATTTTAACTCAGGATGTGCTTCTAAGAAATATGGCAATACCAAATAAGCGTATGGGCAAGCATCTGCACGACTCATATTTACTTCCTGCAGAATAACAGCACTAGACTCATATACATTTTTCTTTACTTTATTGTCCTTGTCAAGCTTAGCAATAAACTCATTCATTGCACTACCTTCTGCAAGAGCAATAGATTTACCAGACATATCTTCCCATGTCTTAATTTCTTCATTATCTTCACGGACAGTCAAGCAGTAAGGACTAAAGAAAAATGGCTGTGTGAAATCATATTTTTCCTGTCGAGCTGGCGTAATAGAAATCTGTTTTGCTACTGTATCAACACGATTCAAATCCAATTCAGCAAAAGTTGCCGGATTTTCCAAACGAACAAATTCTAAATCATATCCTGATTTTTCTGCAATTTTTTTCCAAAGGTCAATTTCAAAACCACTAAATTCCCCTGTAGTTTCATCATAAATGGTAAATGGTCTATAGGTACCTGGGGTTGCCACACGAATCACTTTATCATCCGCAGATACCTCTTTGGCATCTTCCTTATGTTCCTCTTGTGCTGCTGGTGTACTTTCGGTCTTTGTCGGCGCTTTTTCAGTATTTGTACCACAGGCAGCCATACTCATAGTCAATAATGCTGTCAAAAAGAAACTTACAATTTTTTTCATTTTCATCTTCTCTTTCCTTCCTCTTTCTTATTTCACATTGAAATAGTGTTTTGAAATTATTTTAATGTAAAATATATTCATATGTATGATATCATGTCTCTTGTTTGATGTCTAATTGTTTGTATCTATGAATTTCTATTCATAGATAGATAAATATTATTATCAACAAAACACCAATAGAAAATTTTTGTGTTTCCATCAATATGAATAGATAACAAAAGGAGCTCTACCCAGAAATTATCTGAGTAGAGCTTCTTGTCATATACCACTTTACGTGATAATGAATGGTGGAGGCGAGGGGAATTGAACTGTTGTAGTCCTGTTCCCTTCCCGTCCCCTGACAATACAGCTTTTTCCCTTTGTTGTGCGGTTTTTACTGTTTTGTCTTCCTTCTCTTCCCCGCCTGTTTTGGAGCGTTTTGAGGCATATTTCGGGCACTTGTCTACCAAAATGTCTACCCAATTTTCCCCTGTCGTATCGGTCCCTTTTTGTCACTGAACCGATGGGGTAATATCAGCATCATGTTCATCTTTCGGCTCTGTTGATGTTATGCTTTGATTGATTGATTTCTGATATAGATTCTTCAAATATTCATTGGCCCATTCTGGTATATCTGGGTACTGCTTTGTTACTTTTAAGGTAGATCGATTTACAAATTTATATGTTCCATCCTCCATATAAATTTTATTTTTGATTTGTAAGCCTGACCCCTTCTCTGTCCTGGTTGGCTTACGATACTTTCCTCCCATCTTCTCAATCACCTTTACCGAAAAATCCACAAAGCAAACTAAATTCTCCTGTTCCGGTTTGATCTCTGCTCGTTTCTGAATTTTTTTATTCAATTTATTTCTTCTGATTTGAAGACCTTTATTGAGCGGTTTTGCTTCTGCATATGTTTCGCATGTAGATGCTTTGCTACTATCCTGTATTTTTTGATACCAGTATCTACAATATCCTTCTCTAAAATGAGCACAGTTTTCACAACATAGTTTCTTCATCTTTTTCTCCCCTTTGTTTTCGAAGAAGTCAGTCTTCCTTGTTTCCTGTTTTTCTGCATATACTGTCATATATTAACTTCTATTCGTATAATTTCTGCTTGTTTAGGATAATTATCCTAAACGAGCAGAGTGACCCTTCATCTTGAACCGAATCTCCTCCGGAATTTCAATTAGACCAAATCGATAAAACATTCCATAAATGTAAGTCACGCCCCGGATATCACCGAGAGCCTTCGGACGATCCACTATAGAACCCATGCTCGGTATATGATGAAAGGCTAGCAGAACAGAACTCCATGCCAGACTCTTGCTGTTCTCTCTGCGGTCGATGAATAGCTCCTTCGTGTAATTCCCACGCTTTCCCTTCTTCAGAGTATACGAGAATACCAATCCCGAATAGGTTCGGAACTGATACCCCTGAAACTCAAGAACCGCTTCCCACAAAGCCTCCTCGCTCTGTTCGATTCTTAACCTCTCCAGAACTTTATTCCGAATCCGCATTCGCCGAATTCGCTGAGCTCCCACACTGAGATGATTGCTATCTGTTTCAGCAGAGAGATAGACACCTTTTTCATAGGGCAGATACGCTGTGATTGAAGCTCTCGAACGATTCAGTTCCTTCATCGTTGCTGAAATAGCTTCTGTGTGTGATAAGCCAACTTTCCGATAGGCATCGAACACCCTCTTCACTTGGTCGGCAATTTCAGATTGGTATACACCAGCTGTGATTAAGAGTTTTCTCACCTTGATGGGATTAAGATTGAGTTGATCCGCAATCACCTGAAGGGAGGGATGAGGATCCGTATGATAGAGAGCCACAGCTGCGTCCATCTGCTCTTGAAGAGAACACATAGGATTATTCTCTGGCTTAGATGCATTGCAACCATCATCCTGATTTTCTTTCAAAAAATCTATTTTCTCTCTTTTGTCCATGCCCTCACCTACTGATTATCCGCATTACAAACTATATTCATACCTTCTAAGAAAGCCGCGTGTCCTTCTGTCATCCAGCTTGTCCACACGGCTTTAAAATTTGATTTCCCTAGAATCTCGATTGCACTAACAGATTTGGGACATTTTCTCTCTGGCTACAATGCTGAAATCGCGTAACCGTTCTCTTTGATTACTGCTATCACTTCATCCACATACTTCCGACACCTATCATGGTCTGGTGCCTCTACCATAACACGGACAAGAGGCTCTGTGCCAGACTCGCGTACCAGAATGCGACCGGTATCTCCCAATGCTTCAGCTACTTGATTGACCGCCGCCTGCACAGCTGGGTCGCTCTGTGCCGCCTTTTTATCTGTTACACGAATATTTTCCAAGACCTGCGGATAGATCTTCAGAGGCGCTGCCAGCTCGCTCATTGGTTTTTTCTTTGCCAGCATAACTTCCATCATCTTCAAACTGGTCAAGATACCGTCACCGGTACTGGCGTATTTGCTGAAAATAATGTGACCGCTCTGCTCGCCGCCAAGACGGCAACCATTCTTTGCCATATATTCGTAGACATATTTATCACCAACGGCAGTCTTGGCATAACCGATGCCCTGCTCATCGAAAGCCTTATATAAGCCAAAGTTAGACATAACGGTTGTAACAACGGTGTTGGTCAGCAGTTTACCGCTCTCCTTCATATAGCAGCCATAAATATACAAAATATGATCTCCGGTCATAATATTGCCTTTTTCGTCTACACACAGACAACGATCTGCATCGCCGTCATAGGCAAAACCAACATCCAGACCTTTCTCCACAACAAACTTCTGCAAGCCCTCAATATGGGTAGAACCAGCGTTGTGGTTGATGTTCAGACCATTCGGCTGATTATGAATCACATAGGTATCTGCACCAAGCGCATCAAAGACGGATTTTGCAAGATTCCAGCTGGAACCATTGGCGCAGTCCAGGCCGACCTTGACACCTTTGAAGGAATAGATACCCAGAGAGATCAGATAACCCATGTAACGGTTGCGTCCGGCCACATAATCCACAGTGCAGCCGATATGCTCACGATGAGCGAAAGGCAGCTCCGACCAGTCCTTGTCAAATACATGGAGCTTGCCATCGATGTAGTCCTCTACCAGCAGCAGGGTCTCCTCCGGCATTTTCTCGCCGTAGCAGTCGATCAGTTTGATTCCATTGTCGTAGTAGGGGTTGTGGCTGGCGGAGATCATAATGCCGCAGTCAAAGTCATCCACACGGGCAATGTAGGCCACGGACGGAGTGGTGGTGACATGGAGCAGATAAGCATCTGCACCGGAAGCAGTCAGACCAGCCACCAGACTATATTCAAACATATAGGAGCTGCGACGCGTATCCTTACCGATGACGATACGGGCAGGCTCTTTATCTCCGTTGCGCTCACGGAGAGCATTATAATACCAGCCGAGGAAACGCCCCACCTTGTAGGCGTGGTCGGCTGTTAATGTAATTCCGGCTTCACCACGGAAGCCGTCTGTTCCAAAGTATTTTCCCATTGTTTTGTCCTCATTGCTTGATGTTAGCTCTATCTATTCGTTCAAAAAAATTATGTTGTTATTGATGGATTTCCTATTTTACTACGAATCATTCAAAACAATCTTCTCATAATATTATCGCATCCTTTTTTGACTTTTTGCAAAAAAGCCCGCAATCTGAATTAATACATCCGCAATTTTTGTAACAATAATAGCCCCTATATATGAGCATACACTAACACAGAAAATGCTAATCGGAAGCAAATACATTTGAGCACTTTGCGGCATCAATACATTCATAACTTTATAGACAACAATATCAATAGGCCATGATATTAAATACATACCAAATGAATATTTAGCCACTGAATGAATTATAAAAGTAATTTTATTATTTTTTGTATCAGTTCCCAACAATGCACAAAAAAACAACACTGCTATTATCAAACATTGGTAGCCACCATATGATGTTGCCCAATTCCACACAAATGCACTTCCCAAATTCTTAAAATAGTTTATTACCGAGAATCCGAGTAAAGCGCCTCCAAATATCAGCCTTTTATTTTTCAACTTGTTTACTACAACATCATATCGTTTCAAATAAGCGCCTATCATATAATACATTATAGGATAAAGTTCATCCCAATAATTTGGCAACAACTGTGATGCTTGTTCCTTGCTAGCATTCCACCACTCAGTAGAATTAAAATCAAAATTATTTGTAATCGTAGGAAGTACAACTAAAACTATAAGAACAAAAAGTTTTTGCCCCCCCCGCGTATATTTTCATTAGATAAAAAATCATTCAAAATCGGAATTAGCAGGTAAAGTCCTAAATACATAGCTAGGTACCATGCATAAGGTGCGGCTTTGAACTCAAAAAATGCTACAAAGAATTCTCCAAATTCACCTCTGATAAATTTGGGAATACTACATATTAATGCGCATAAAGTATATATCGCAATCAATCGAATTAGTTTCTTGAAATAATCAATGCTATATGTATATCTTTTTTCTGAACTTAAATACCCCGTCAAAATAAGAAAAAGTGGAACGCATGTAATCACAATGCACCGAATTAAATGACATATCAGCAACAATAGTGACGGTTTTGAAAGTTCATAGAACCCAGCATATGACAATCCATGAACTGTAATAACGAATATAATGGCGCAACACCTTATTAAATCAAGATCAACCCGCTTTCGTTTCTCCATTATTTTCCTCCACTTCAATTTCTATTTTTTCTTTTTATTATGCTTACCAACTTTTTTGAAATAGTATTTTTAAACATAAAAATACAGCAAAAATATACAATCCCTGCAACCAAAATCTCAAAAATTAAACTTATCCACGTAGACACTCCTATTGTCAGTCTATGACACCAAACAAGTATAACCGTCATAAAAGCAGCTGCTAAAAATATAGAAAGAGCATCCTTATGATATATATTTACTTTTATAGTTTTTCTAGAAACTATAATCATACTTACTGAAACAGTAAGTTCTGCAATAACAGATGCAATCGCTGCTCCATTTTGCGTATATATCGGAATCAAAACATAATTTAACAACGCATTAACAACCGTTCCACTTAGGACGCAGAACAAATAATATTTTTCTTTTCCAGATGTAAGTAACAGCTGACAAAACACGCCACCAGACAGTGGCATCAGAACAATAAGAGCAGCTAGTATTCTAATAGTAGCAATTGCCGGAGTGAAATCACCCCCAAATAAAACCTCCACTATTTGATTTGCAGTTAAAATAATGCCTATACAGCAAGGAATAGATATCAAGAAAGTAACATTCAAAAACTGTCCTGACAGCTTTTTTATTTCGTCTTTCTTATTTTCGCTGAAAAGATAACTAAATCTCGGCATTAAAACTGCAGAGATTCCAGTAAGTGTATTTGCAACCGCTTTGACAATTTTTGTTGAATTTGAATAATATCCAACAGACATCGAATTAGACATTGCAGTAAGCATTGAAACATCGAGCAAGGAGTAAATTTCAATAGCAATTACTGAAACAAAAAAAGTCATTATAGGAGCAATATGTTTTTTTAATACCATGTTGTGAAAACATATTTTGACATATTTTTTTAGGTTGATGAAATTCAGCACATAATTACCAATGCTACCAAAGCAAATAATAAATGCATATGCAACCACATCGCTCTTCCGCCTTACAAAAACTAAAAGGAGTAAAAGTGATATTACCTTTATTAGCAAACTACGAATTATAATGTATTCGTATTCTTCAAACCCCTGATATACCCATTCAATATTAATGATATTAAAAATTATAATTCCAGAAAAAACCAGCGACAATGCTAAATTCGGGTTACTATCTTTCAGAAGAAACACAGCAATCAAATATAATGCTGTCGCAACAAGTGAAGATATAAGGTTAATTATAAATAACTCTGAAAAGGTTTGGTTGCATTCATTTTTATCATTCTTTGATTGTGCAATTGCCCTCACACCATAGGAGGGTATTCCCAATGCAGCCGCCATACTGAAATATGTAGCCAGATTTTGAGCTGAAGAAACTTCACCTACCCCAGAAGCTCCTAGAACTCTTGAAATATAAGAAACTGTTACAAGCGGAAAAATAACAGACAAGCCTTTATTCATCATGCTAAAAGCCGAATTTTTTGAAACCGATTTTCCCACTATTAATTACCTCCTTCCTAGCATATCTCTTTTCAGATCATATTAAAACTTTGTCAATAATAGAGTGAATGTAAGCTTCATCTTTATCATATATATTTGAGCACGTCTTCACGCCACTTTCATTTACATATTTTCCCTCTATTGTTTCACGCGAAATTGCATGATTCAAAAACCACATATACTCCACATCAACATGCCCAATATCAACAAACTGATATCCTTCATCACATAATTGTGCAGCTAAAATTGAGGCTGTCGGACCCAATGCTGAAACAATCAATGTGTCTTTTTCTATATTTTTATGTATTGAATTTTTGATTTTGTCTAAAACATTATAGGCGTTTTCTGCTGGGCAAATAATTCTTCTAATACTTTTTGCATTGCTGAGCAAATCATTTCCCATTCCTAATTTTGTTTTTTCGCCTTCTACGATTACAATATCTTTACCGTCCCAAATTCGTTTTAATAGTTTAAACGTTGCTTCACTAAAGCATCGGTCATTATAGTCGATGTATGGTCTTGTAATACTTGCATCACAGTATTTACGACTCATATCAACAAATTTTTCAAGTCTCGGAAGAAAATTAGCTCTAATTATTCTCCAATGCATTCTTGCCAGTAAATTACATTTTGATGCATCAAAAACTCCATATGGAATACCCACTAATAAATTATCATTCTTAGATGTAAATGCCTTTATCAGATCCTGTCCAAATTGAGGTGAATAACTTTGAAAAGACGGCATGGATTCGCCCGCCATCCACATAAATTCGCCATCGCCAAACCTAGCAAGTGATTTTTTCTCTTTAACTATAAGATCCACTGTTTCTTCATTAGTGTAAAATTTGATATCTGGCATCTGGATCTTATCCCTTGTTGCCTTTAAATAGGTCGGAAAATCTTTCAGGACAGAAATAGCGTACACCATTCTATCAGGCATTATTTTTTTTATTCTTTTTTTCCAACTCTCCATCACATTCACTCCTTTAGAAATTCCGCATTATGAATCAAATTCTCTTCTGGTTCATTAGAACAACTTGCCCCTATACCCATAATACATATTATAATTGCAAAATACATTTGTGTAATTGTAATTTCTACCATTCCCAAAATTGTCAAGAGATACAAAAGTGCTAACATATAACGCATTTTTTCACTACTTCTTGCCATCGTTTGTTTTGAGATATATAAAATCACCATAAACAACACTAACATGATAATAGTTGTCGGGACTCCTGCATACCAGATCCACTCCAGTATTCCATTTTGTGTATCTGGAAATCCCCCTAGTTTCCTGCCCAATTCATAACTAGTCGCATAACCAAATCCCGTTGTCCAAGCTCGATGGCCTGTTAATATCATTGGCACTTTTATGTATATATTTGCTCGTCCTGACATCGTTGCATTTTTCCCCAGAATATTAACAACAAAGTTTTCCACTGTTGGATTATTTAAAACAGCATCACAGAAAAAAACAAAGCCAAAACACACGGCTTGAACAGCTACATAAAATACTGGATTCAAAAAAAGATCTTCTTTTTTATTTATTGCGATTATAAGAATTATCATAATCGCGGTACCCACAAGTCCTGTAGAGCATTTAACTTGAACTCCAATAAAAAAAGTCCATAGCAACATTCCAAGAACTGTAAAATTTTTATGTGCAGTATCTTTAGATTTTATTATATAAAGGCAAACAAGCAGAAAGTGTAAATACACAACTTCAAATTTGGTGCCGATGAAATAGTTTTCTCCAAAAGACAAATACAAATCAGGAAATGCCAATATCAAAATGTCATTAACAAGTAAAACAATTAGATTCATTCTATAGAATATATTCAAAATTTGTGGCACCTTTTTTTCTTCGATTGTTATCTCCATGAAAAATAAAAACGCCAAAAGCAGCGCCACAAAAACTATCGCAGCAAGAAATGGATTTCTACTTGTGATTTGATTTCGATTTTGGAAGGAAGTCCACAAAAGCATCCCACCAAACACAAATGCTAGAACATTGATTAGAGCATATTTGCGTCTAATAACACACTTGTACTTTGTGATAATATATCCTCCAACAATAATTATAGACATATACTTTAACACATTATACCAAGCAAAATATGGCAACGTAACAAATTGTGTCAAAAAGAGGATTACTGCAATTATAGATGTTTTTGATACTATCAACCTGTTTCTCATTTACGATTTTTCCTTTTCTACATGGCTCACTAGTCCTTAAGACAATAATTTATAAATTCTTCGTAACTATTAAACAACGGCGAATTTGATGACATATAATTCAATGATTGCTCTGCATTACCACAGAGTTCAATTTTTTTACTAAAAGCAACATTTCTTTGAATTTCCTTATCGTCACAAAATAACATAAAGTACTCATGAAACACTTCCGGCTTTGGTTTTCTACCATATCGTTCAACATAAGTGCGCGCCAATTCTTTTGCTTCTTGTAACTGAGCTGCTTTTCTTTTTTTATAAAAAGATTCTATATCGGTGATTTTTCGTGCTGGATTGCCTGCATATACTCCATCCGACCCGCAATCCTTAGTCACAACACTCCCAGCACCAATTATGACATTATCCCCAATGACCACATTTCTTGTAATAATCGTGCCTCGACCAATAAAAACATTATCTCCTATCACAACATGCCCGCACGCACCAAGTATTTCACCCTCGTGCCCACTTGCAAGTTTCAAAACTGACCATGAGTAATCATGTGTCAATATTTTGACTCCCGCTGTAATTCTCACATGATTTCCTATGGAAATCATCCACGGATATTGAATGTCTATTGGGGACTGTGAAGGAGCATAAAATATACAATCCTCCCCAATATTCACCCCCATTTTACGCAAATATCTAATATATGATTCTGATGTGGCTTTTTCTCTATACACCACTCGTTTTAGAAAATCTTTTAAATTCATTTTCTTCTCCCATGCTTTATATATATTATCATAGTAATCTTATTTCTCACCTAGTGAAATACAAGAACTTCCAATATCTTAAATGAACTAAAGTGATTTAAGCTTCTTTTATTCTTTTCACTGTCTTCCTCATAGCAATCAAAAGCAGTGCGCTTCTGTAATGTCCACGTTGCATACACTGTTGGAATAGCCTTTGCTGGAAAGGCAATTTCTCAACTGGATAATCAGCCCAACAAGAGCATATGATTTCCGACTTTGCAAACATATCCATGAATTTTCTTTTTTCCTTAAAGGTGAGCCCTGCTGAATCTGCGATCTGCCCCACATACAATCTGCAGCAATTGATTGCTGCTCTTTTAACTCTCATCAAACATTCGGGATTATTTTCTTCTTCTGCGATATTACCAAGCATTTTCAGATAGTCTTCGTATTTTTTCAGTTTCTCCTCAGAAAAGCTACGCATTATAGATGTTTGATTCTCATTCCGATAGCAATAATCTGTATCGCATGTAAATGCAATTTTATTTGCAAATTTATATGCTGAAATATTGAATATCACATCTTCCGAAATTATATTTTTAAATTTCAACTGATTATTATCAATCAATGTTTTTCTATAGACTGCAATCCAAACAGACATTGGAAAAGCTTCTGTCACCTTATCATCAATACTACGACCATATAAATTTCTCCTTATTTCATCTATTTCGGATCTGTCCATTACAGTTTTTCCTGCTAGTGGATGGCGTTTTGATCTAATTACTTTTCCCTCTCTCCAATCACAATGACCACCTACAGCAATGTCAGCATTATTTTTTTTTGCCGCATTATAAAGTCTTTCGAACATACAATTGTTCGCCCAATCATCTGAATCAACAAATCCTATATACTCACCTGTTGCAGCCGCCATTCCTGTATTTCGTGCTGGACCAAGGCCACTATTTTTTTGATGAATCACTTTAACACGATTATCTTTTATCGCATATTCTTCAGCAATTTCTCCACATCTATCTGGCGATCCATCATCAACTAAAATAATTTCAATATCGTGTAATGATTGAGCCAACAAACTATCGACACATTTGTTTAAAAATGGCTCCACGCCATACATTGGTACAACAATGCTAACCTTTGGAATCATCAATCTCCCCTCCAGTTTTCTAATTTATCTTATCTATAATTTTCAGATTATACTGTTAAGCACAACCTATTAGAAAAGTTCTCCACCTAACATTTTCCCCAAATATGTACTTTTACCGTCTATAACTTTTTGAAAATCCGTCTTCCATGTTAACTTAAATAGTGTCGTATTTTCTTTAAGGTTTTCCCAGTCTTCAGAATTGTATACTATCCCCAGCACTTTCAAAAGTTCGTCACAGTTTTTATTGTTGGACGGGATTTTAGCAAATGCCTGATCTACACAAGAATTTTGTTTTCTCGCAAGAACAATCAGATAATCTAAAAACAGATAATCTATCATATAGTCATACTGCTTCCAGTAATCCAAAAGATATTCCCGCAGAATGGCAAAAACCTTTCGATATTCAGATGTACATCCGAATGAGTAATTTGCGAACTCTCCACAAGAAACGGAAACGTGGCGATAATCCGGACGCTTAATAGACCATATTGGTGTCTTAAAACAAGGTTCCAAGTCCCCTGTGCAAAAGAATGTGGAATCCAACCAAACTCCACCATACCGCGCTAAGAGAGAAATTCTCAACAAATCCGAAAGATGAGTTTTGGTGATAATTCCTCTCTTGTATTTTTCTTCAATCCACATCGGAAAACTGATAAACTCCTTATAGTTTTCATCGGTAATCATGATAATTTTATGGTTCCCGGCGTGTTTTTGAATAGATGCCACGCACCTTTTTACAATCTCAGGTGCATTTTCCAGTCCTTGCCACCAGCAAATCCATATGCAATCCTTATAATTTTCATCCTGTTTGGGAATGTCGAGTGCTCCAATACGTTCAGCGGTCATCTCTGTAAACATCTTTTCAAAATAAGCATTCATAGCCTCATGCTTTTGCATCAGGTGCTTTTTTATCCTAGGATATTCTATATGTCCATTATGAACCATAATCTGAATATCTACCTTGCCTCTAAAAGTTGCAAATGCCCCCTTAATTCCCACGACTTTTGCAACCTCTATCGTTGATCCAAGTTCTTCTTTTATACGATGTGATATTCTTTTTAGATTCATATGATTCGCCGACATAATCCTATTTATCCTTTCTATTTTTTTATCGCATTTTTCAATGTCATCCTCAATTTTCTCGGAATCGCATTATAAACTCTGTGCATAATGATTTGCTTCTTGTATTTTTTACGAAACCATTTTTCCACACCATCATATCCGGATTTTTCATATATTTCCATAACAGTATTCCGACGTTCAGATTCAGTTGATGGATGATCGAGCTGCCCATTTTTCTTTGCAATCTTCATGAACGAGCTTTCATATAAATACATCCTATCTGACAGCTTTTCACACAATTCAGCAGCTTTTTGGGTATTTACTAGAATGCAGGAGATCCCCTTTTTTTCATCAAACTCGCTCTGTTTTAGCAGCTCAGGGTGCTCTCGTTCAATTCCCCAGAAATCCCCAATCGTCATATCAGATACGCGCTCTTTGCGTGCATACGGGCATGCATAACAATTTTCTCTGTAGACATCACCATCTAAGAACAATGTGTTATATGATGTTAGTCTTGCCGGGATATAAGTACTTTTTTCTTTGCCCGATAAATATCTCAGGTCCAGTCTTGCGTTCATTCCCCAGCCACGTTTTTTATCACGGAAAGAATAACCAGTCGGGACTCCACCTCGTTTTTTTCCTTCTATACTGAGATAATCATCAAAAAATTTTAAATTTGGAACACCATGGCATATCACATCAATTGTCCAAAGATTGGTATATTCTTTTTTCAGATATCCATACAGCCCCGCAATTTGACACGGTGTCCCTGAAAAAAGGACCTTTTTCCCTGCATCCAAATTTTGTTTTGCCTGCTTATATGTTTGCTCGACAGCGCTTTGGACATACTTTGATCCTTGAAGTCGCCATAATTGACTTGCATCATCAATCCCAACCAAGTGAGCTATTGGATGCCCTCCTTCAAAATCAAGTGCTGCGCCGTATACTACGCCTTCGTTTTTCAAAAAGTATGTTGCAACCGCAGAAAAGACACCGCCAGAAGCTGATTTTTCAAGCTGCTGCTGCGTTTTATTTACTACCGCATAAGCACGAATCGGTTCATGCAATGAAATGCCATTTTGATAAGAGCACACTTTTTTGCATGCCCCACATGAAACGCAACGACTCGAATCGACAACTGGATAGGAATATCCCCATTTATCCGGTTTCATTGTAATTGCCCCTTTGGGACATATATTTGCACACGCACCACAGCCGCAACACGATTTTTTATTTTCAAAAAGCTCTATTCCCATAATTTCATCCAGCCTGTATATTTTTTTCTTAGTTACCTACTGAATCGCTCTCCTAAGAAACTCTTTGCTCTTATTTCTTCGCTCTTCAAATTTTTCTTCAACCGTAATATAGTCTATCTCATTAACAAGTGTTTTAATAATCTCAGACGCTTTTCCTTCACATCGCCTATCCATCAAACCAAATTCTTCCAGAAGCGATGATACTTTTCGTATTCTGCTCGGATTAGTCAAATAACAAGCGAACTGACGATGATTCAACATAGAGAACACGGCTCCGTGAAAAGTTCCGGTTACCACACAAGCAGCGTTTCGGAACATCCAGACCCATTGGAAAGGTGTGAGATTTACGGTTATATCAGAATACCGTTTATCACATTCACCTGCTCCATACACAGCCATTCCATTTTGATGAGCATAGTCAATAAGTTTCTGCTTTTCTGCCTCAGGCAAACCATCACAATAATAAAACAGCATATACGGTTGCGACACACTTGAAACTTTCTCATCTGGAATATGTACAAGAAATGTTGGGTCTGTAACTCGCTCAATTTCTTCGTTTCGAATTTCTTCTGCTAATTGTTCTGTTAGTTGATCTCTTGCGGAAACTGCTTTAAACTGTAAGATTCCCTCTTTTACATATTCCGGGACATTTAATTCATGCGTTTGCCCCACACTTGGTGCATAGGCAACCAATCTCTCGTTATTTAATCCAATGCCAAACTTAACCCTTGCGTTGCCCTTGGTTTCTCGATAATTCCACACCTCGTCACTGCCGACCACAACGTAGTCCAATCCAAGCTTTTCGATATCTTTTGCCTTATAACATATAGGCGTGAGATTCATATATTTCTTTCGAGCTTTTGCAAATGTTATAGGTAGCCTGATTTTCTGTACCCAATCGGATAATGACTCTTTATTTTTATAAAATCGGAACCATCCACCTGCATTGATGATAAAATGCTTCAGATTAACATAATCTATGATCTGCACTTCATCATTCGGAAATAATTCTGCGATTGCTTCCCGCAATGCCCACGCCTGTAGAAATGCGCCGTAATTATTGATGTATTGATGTGTTAAAATTCCTATTTTCATTTCACTTCTCCAGCCAGCTGTAAATATCGCTCCTGCAATTTCTTTGCTTCAATTTCAATGTTGTAGTGATGTTCCGTTATCAACTTCGTGTTATCATTGCGTACACTCTGCTTTAGGGCATTACAAATCTCAGCTGCCCAAGTCGAGATTTCTTCTGTAAGCGAGATAAATTTTGCACGTTCTGACAGACCAATCTCGCGTGTTACAGCGGAAGAAAAAATGCATGGCAGGTCTGCCGCCTGAGCCTCAACGCCAACAACGGGGAGGCCCTCCCATACCGATGGCAGTACAAAGCAGTCAAATGCCTGATACCATTCGTTCGCATTACCTACATTTCCGACAAACGTCACTCGATCTTTTATTCCAAGATTGCTTGCTTTCTCTTTCATGGCATCCATCAGCTCACCGTCACCCAGCAGCACAAGATGTGCTAATGAATCTCTTTTTGAAACCTCAGCAAAAACGTCCAGTAAAAACGTGTGATTCTTCTGAGACATAAAGCGTCCGACATGACCAACGACATGTTTGTTTTCCAAATGATTGTCATGTCGGATTCTATTTCTTATCGTTAGGTCGAAAACGAACCGATTCACCTCGATTGCATTAGGAATCAATTCATAATCGTTTCTTTCTACAACCTTTTCTCCGAAATAGCATCTAGCTGCTTCGATTCCGCAAGAAAAATGCTGATTCATATTGGACGGCAACAACGCTTTGCAAACAAGTTTGATTGGTAGCTTCCAGTCTCTCGTAATGCTTGCGCCATGTGCGTGAAAAATACGCACCGGGATGTGATTGACTTTTGCAGCATGAAGTGCATATACTCCAAGTGCTCCATTGTGAGCTTCTACAATTTTGTACTCCGGATTCTCTTCAAAAATCTTCTTCATGCATTTCAAATAAGAAGGATACTTTGCCGGATTCAAACCAGGTGTGTGATAGATTCTGCCACCCATTCTCTTTATTTCGTCATCGTACGCGCCGGGCTTTTTCTTATTGCATAAAAAGTCAAATTGTATTTTCGATCTGTCAATATGGCGATAATAGTTCATCAGCATTGTTTCGATGCCGGCACGATCCATATTGCTGACAGAATGAAGGATTCTTATCATTTTTCTTCTCCTATATATTCATTTGCTTGCAATACAGATTTCCGCATTGCCATTTTTGAAAACAACCGCTTTTAATTATTTGTCGATTTTATATTCAATGTAATAAAATGCAGTCATAAATATTTCCAAACCTATCTACTCACACAGTAAATTCAATCAACGCACTCCTTATTTAATCGAATTATCTTTGCAGGAACACCCACAACTACCGTATTCTCAGGCACATCTTTCACAACTACTGAACCTGCTCCCACCACACAATCCGAATGTAAACAAACTTTTCCAATTACTATTGCTCCCGCACTTACTTCAACTCGATCTTCCAATATCGGCTGCTCAGCACCATTAAAGCCAATTGTAACCTGCTGAAAAATTCGGCAATTTTTGCCAATATGTTTTGCCGCCACCACCGTAGAAAATCCATGCTGAAAAGACAAGCCACCTTCTATCCGTTCAGGTGGTGTGTTAATATATAAAGACTCCAGTTGTTTAAATAGCATTCTAAATATCACACACCTAATCGGATTACGATGTAATCTATTTTCAACAACATTTCTGCTACACGGTTCTTCAATCAGTATTCTGCTAAAAGTAAATAAATTCGTGTACCCCCCCATACAAATGCCTGTCAAACTCGCTAATATCCTGTTCACATCTATCCCAAAAGCGGCTACCTCTAGCTAATAGATAAGCCGGTATTGTTCTCCAATAATTAAGATAAATCAAAATGTTTTTAACTTTTCTATTCATTTTCATCTCCACACCTTATTACGCTATTTTTACCTATTCGCTTATATAAAAAAATCAGGCTTTACCCCTGAATCACTGTGTTTTCTCATAATGCAGGTATCTTTAATTTTTTCTCCGTGTTCCTCGCTCTGTTTCCCACCCTGCGTTCGTATGATAAAGTCATAGTCGTTTCCGAATCTTAATGATTACCGAGGTGCTATATCATAATACAGGGTGTGATACTTAAAAAGGCTGATGATAACATCATCTGCTCTATACAAAGGCAGGTAGTGATACCGAAAATGGAGGTCTTGCAGTTTGGAAAGTATAAATTATAGCGTATTATCGCCATTTTTCCGGCATTTTCACTATGTACATCTCACTACCTGCGTTCGGTTAGAGGAGATTGTTGATCATCAAAATTTTCATGCGATTTGTTTCCTCTTATTCATTATTTCCATTACTTTGCTTATAATCTTCTGCATCGCAACAGCAAACACCGTTGCACCAGCAATTACCAAAACACTCGTAACTACATACTGTAACCAACCGTTACCAATAATCCGATTAAGCTTTAGTTTCTCAACAACACGGAAAATCACCATGTGGGACAGATAGATTTCCATACTGATACCACTGAAAAACATTGTAACCCTGTTCTCCGGTACCCCCCCCCCGCTTGATAATTGCATATATCAGAAGGGTACCGGATACCAGTAAACACATCATTACATTTCCGCCAATCAGGTAGTACAGGACAACTGTGCAACCTGCAACACCAAGCGCAATCCACTTGTTCAGCTTCGCAATCTCCTCTCGATATAGGTAAATCAATCCACCAGCCAAGAAGAAGCATGCACTGTACAAGATATTTGTTCTTCCAACCTCAAAATAGTTTGCACAGACAAAGTTGTATAAGAGGCTGACAGCAAATGCCATCCACGCCCTTCTCTTGTTCTCTATCAGAACACAGAAGAACGGAAAGATTAGGTAAAACACGAACACAAGACCAAGGAACCAGCCAACGCCGATTACAGAAATTGGCTTCTGAAGAAATCCAAACACCAGCGTTAAGTCCGCAAACCCTTCATAAAGGGAAGCCACAGACGGAGACATGATAATGTCCAGCAACACAAGGGTTCCAAAGAATGGAAGTATCTTCTTGAATCTCTTTCCGTAAAACTCTGAGAAATCCACTCTGCCCTTCAATATCTTGTCGTAATAGCCACAGCACATTCCAAACGCTGAAACTGTCATAAACAGGAACACAAAGTTTGTAAAAGACGGAATAACCGTGTTGTATATATATCCGCTTATTTCATAATTGCTGTTTGCTTGAATATGCATCATTGCAATTCCAAAGGCCGCAATCATCCGCAATCCATCTATCGCTCCGTAGTGTCTCTTTCCCATCGTAATCTCCATTCGCTTATATACTTTGAAACCGAATTAGCTTTGATACAATTTCAATGTCCTCTCCGCTACATCATCCCAGCTATATTTATTACAGATAAAATTCGCCGCTTTGTCTTTGTACTCTTTAACTTTATCTGCATGGTTTACTGACCATTGTAGCTTTTCTCTAAGATCTTCCGTATCCGACTTTTTGAACAGCAATGCCTGATCTTCTACTACTTCTGTACACTCTGCAATATCCGATACCAAGCAGCAATTACCATAACTCATTGCTTCCAGCAAGCTGAGTGGCATTCCTTCCAGATCACTTGGTAACGTATAAAGATATGCATTACTGTACAACTCATCTAACAATTGTCCCTGAACAAAACCGGTAAAAATAATTCGTTCATCCCCAGATGCCCTTTCTTTCAGTTCATTTGCAAATTCATCTGTATCTGAACTACCTCCAGCAATCACAAGTTTTTTATCGGTATGGACTTCTTTAAATGCTTCAATCAAATATTGAATTCCTTTTTCTGGAACCAACCTTCCTAAAAAAAGAATATAACTATCTTTTTCAAGACCAAATTTATCACGAATCAAATCTACATCTCTTATTTCCGGACGATTAACACCATTCGGTATGAATTTTGTTTCCCGGTTATATGTATCTTTGAAATACTTTTGCACACCTCCTGAAAGAACAATAATCTCATCTGCAAATTTTGCTGCACACTTTTCACCCAGCATAATGTATGTACTGGCAAGTTTCCCCCATTTTGCTCTCTGATGATCCAAACCATGGATTGTTGCCACACATCTCTTGCCGAACAGTTTCGGGAGCCAGAGCATCGCACAAGGTCCTTCTGCATGAAAATGGACAACATCAAACTTACCAAATGTAGCCATGATGGCAGCAAAGAACGAGGAAGACATTGCTGCAATCCCTTTCAGATTAATGGTAGGAACTGTTTTCAGTTTGATTCCTCTATATTTCATCCTTTTTTTATCATCAAACTCTTGACCGCTCACATGATGACCTCCACGGTTATAACAGGTCACCTCATGTCCTAGCGCCACCATTCGTGTTGATAATTCTTCCACAACAATTTCAATTCCGCCCTCACGCGAGGGTACTCGTTTGTGCCCCAGCATACATATGTTAAGCTTTTCTTTTGCTACCACAACTTTCCTCCTACAGCACTCATATCAACACAAAGATATTACAATTCTAATTTATTTGCGAATTCTTTTCCAAGCACCAATCGCACTCACTCCCACCATCGCCCCCATCGAGTCCAGCAGAACATCCAAAGCATTTCCGTTACGTGTACCCAACAGGAACTGATGATACTCGTCGGTGGCTGCAAAGAACACACAGAACACAAGGGAGAGCATAAAGCAATATTTTTTCTTGAGCGGGGTGGTAAGCAAAAATCCCATTGCCCCTGCACCCAGTAAAAAGTACAGAGAAAAATGGGCAATTTTGCGAAGGACAAGGTTATACTGATCCAGCTTCATCGGGTCTACATGGATTTGAAAGAAACCTAAAATGTGTTCCAAAACGCCCTGGCTCAGATGGTTGGACTCTCCACCGCTTTGTGAGGAAAAGAAAAATACGGTTGCCATAATGCCAATCACCAAAACAGCAAAAATCGTTCGGAAACACAGCGTTCTCTTCATTCAAACTCCTTTACAGATCGCCAAACAGGGGCGTCTGATATTCCCCTTGTTCCATCAACTTCTGAAACGCCGATACAACACTCGGCTTATCTTCCTTGTAAGTAACACCAAACCATTGGTCGTGGGTCGGCAAAACTTTTACCTTTCCTTTTCCTTTTTGGAGCAGTTCATCAATAAAAATCGGGAGCAAAAATTCTGCCTTCTGCTCATTTCCATTCATGCTTTCCAAAAAACTGTGGAATCCTTCTTCAAGCATTGCCAGAAAATCTACGGTCAACCCCCACATATTCATCGAAACCAGAGATTCGGTGTCCAATACCTCTTCTCCCGCCACTGCTCCGCCTGGAGTCTTCACAATTCCAGCAGTTTCATGCACCGTCTGGAGGTAATTCTGCTCATCCATTTGACAGATTCCGCGGGTGACAGCTCCGTTATCGCTAAGCGTATTCTTCAATACAAAGCCAGCCATACAGAATTGGCACTCGTCTTCATTTTCTTCCAAAAAATCATACAGATTGCGGAATGCCTGCTTGCCATAATAATCATCTGCATTGATTACAGCAAATGGTCCATCCAGAATTTCCTTACAGCACAAAACAGCTTGTCCGGTTCCCCAAGGCTTGCTCCTTCCCTGTGGCAGCGAATAACCGGCAGGCAGGTCATCCAACTCCTGAAAAGCATAGTGGAAAGATACACCCAGATGAGCAGTTTCTTTTTCAATTCGGTCTCCGATAACTTCACGAAAATCCTGTTCGATGTCGTGTCGGATGACAAAAATAATTTTACGAAAACCTGCTGCAAGCGCATCATGGATGGAGTAATCCATAATAATCTCTCCGTTGGCTCCGACCGGCTCCAACTGCTTGATTCCGCCTCCATAGCGAGAGCCGATGCCTGCCGCCATGATTACAAGCGCCGGTTTTACGTGTCTGCCCATCTCTATTTTCCTCCATTCACCTTTTCTATATATTTATCCCTTTAAAATTTCATAATTTTTTGTTATGATAGTACAGTATTATCTTCTGAATTTTGCTTATGATGCTCCATCTTTCTGCAGAACAACCTTGATGGTTTTCAGAAGAATCTTAAAATCCAGACCCAAACTCCAGTTGGTAATATAGCTTGCATCCAGCTCCACCACCTGTTCAAAGTCGGTGATGTTGCTTCTGCCGCTGACCTGCCACATTCCGGTGATACCCGGTTTGATTGCAAGTCGGATTTTATGGTGGTAATTATACTTTTCGTATTCATCCACTGTCGGAGGTCTGGTGCCAATCAGGCTCATTTCCCCCTTTAAAACATTCCACAACTGCGGAAGCTCATCGATGCTATAATCCCGTATAAAATGACCGATACCCTTGATGATACGCGGGTCATCATCCATCTTGAACATCATGCCATCGGCTATCTTGTTCTGTTTCATCAATTCTTTTTTCCGTTCCTCTGCGTCCATGTACATCGAACGGAACTTGTATATCTTAAAAAGTCTGCCGTTCTTGCCTACTCTGGTTTGCGAAAAGAAGATAGGACCCGGGCTTGCTATGTAAATCAATGGTGCTACAAACAGAAAACAGATTCCGGTCACCAGCACTCCGGCAAGACCGGCGCAGATGTCGATTGCTCTCTTCACAAAAAGCTGCCGCACGGTTACAATCCGTACACTTCTGGTCAATACGGTATATTCGCCGATTCTCTCCACGATTTCCCCCTGATGAGCGTAATCCTTTCTGGCAAGACCCAGATGGGTGGAAACACCCATAGTAGCACAGATGGAAAGAATTGAATTTGGAAGCGGTATGGAATCTGGCAAATCAATGAACAACCCATCCACCACATTTTCCTTGATGTAATCTAACAGGTGTTCCATTCCGCATACAACTGGGATTCCCTGATGCTGCTCAACCTCTTTTTCATCGGCTAAACAGATACCGCAAATTTTACAGGCAGGACCTTCTAACCCTTCAAGAACCTCCTCTAAACGCTCTTTACAGGTCAGCACCATCATATGATAGCTCTGTTCCGGGTTGTTTTCTCTTCTTCGTCTGAGCAGAAACTTATACCCGCAGCGCAACCCATAGGTCAAAAATACAGAGAAAGCTGCCATCATCAAAAAGAACACAGGATTGATTCTAACAATTTGACGAGTAATATAAAAATACAACAGCATCATTGCCATAATCAGCATCACATGCTTTAAGTTCGCTTTGCTCTCCTGGATATATCCTCGCCGCAAGATGTTGTGGTAGCCTTCATCCAAAAAGCCGGCACATCCGTTGGTCACCAACAGCATCATGGAAATCTGAAAATACAGGTCTCCAAAGTAGGAAGCATCCCAATCAAAAATTGCAAATGACAAAAGATATGCAATGGTGAATCCCAGCTGTAAGCCCAAGACGTCGACAAGTAAAAAGTCGATATGTTTTAACCAGCTGGTTTCAAATTTCTTGTACAAGGTCTATCAGTCCTTTCTATCATGCATTCTTCTGTCTTTCATTTCGACAATCTTTTTATCCTTCCTGCATTATACTTGTAATAACAGTATGTGATAAAGGAGGTCCCCATTGATTTTATGATTTTAGGAATCATCATCCTGTGTGTATTTTTTCTCTTCTTTGCCCTTTTGGGATTTTTTTGTGTGCGTTTTTCCTCTTCCCATACCCGTCTGGAGGATGATCATGAACAGGAACAATTTTTACAGCGCCAAAAATCACCTTGATTTCCTTAAAAAAGGGTAAAAAAGACCAAACCCACCTGAAAAATGGATTTCTAACTCAAGTTCATATTGTCTTGTTATTTCGTTCTTAACTATTTTTCTTCATAGAACAATTCCAGTACCTGCTCTGCCAGGGCATCTTCATCGACATAGTATTCTATGTATTCTTCGCCCTGCACCGCTTCACCCTGGATATCTTGAAGCTCCTGTAGCTTGTATGTTCCAAACTGCTCTGACATTCTGGAAAGCGTGTCAATCGAACAATCGGAAAGGATATATTTTGCAATCTGTGCCAGCTGCTCCGGTGAAATTGTAAAATCCTCATCCAAATTTTCAATCTTTTGAGCTGCTGCCATCAAATACTGCTGCTGGCGCTTCATACGGTTGAGGTTGGTGCTGTCCTCCAATTCTGCACGATTGCGGACATAATGGAGTGCCTGCTCACCCTTCAGGGTGATTGTTTCCCCTTCCACCAAACTGTCGTCGATACCGGAAAAATCATCTAAAACAGTAACTTCTACCCCGCCAATCAAATCGTTGAGATACGGGATAGCTCCCATAGTCATGGCAACATAGTGGTCGATTTCTATTCCATAAAGAAAATCCGAAACTGCATCTACTGTATTGACACAGCTATCATTCAAGCCGCTACCATAGGTATAAGCCAACGCCAGCTGACCGGTAACGCTACCGGCCGGCTGACCATCGACACCCAACACAGGAATTTCTGCCATACTGTCTCGGTTGATATGAAGGACATGGACCTTTTCTTCTATATCATCAAAAACTGCCAGTAGCAAAAAGTCTGCCTGCGTATTATTGTTATAGCCTTCGGATTGTTTTAGAGGATCCATCTTATCCAGACCAATCAGCAACATCGTTTCCTGTCCCTGCTTGGGAGCATACCAGACACCGTCTCGATTGACCCAGCCTTCTCTCCTTCTTCGTGCCGATTCATCAATCTCTGACTGAACCAGCATTGCTTCCTGTCTCTGTTTTGATTCCCAGAAAGAAATCCCTCCGATCATGCCCAGAAAGAGGAGTAACACAATCGCCAAAACCAATATTTTCTTTGCCTTACTCTTCTTAACATGAACCTGTGGCATCAACAATCCTCCAGACTTTTTCTAATCCTGCCCGTTCCCTTTAAGAGGCAGAATTCAGTGTTTTGCGTACAACCTTCTGTTTCTGAACCGCGAAGATAATCGGACCGGAGCCTGCGACCTCTACGGTTACGGTGCCGTCCTTGTTGTTTTTGATTTTGCTTGCATCGATTACTTCCCACTTGCCGTCGCCGATGCTGCGCATACATACAATCTTATCCTTTGCCTTCACGCCGAGCTTGAAGGTCAGCTGGACACCGGCTCCTTCTGTGAGCAGTTTCTCGGTATTTTTATCAATACTGATATTGAACAAATCGCGGACCACCATATCAGATACCTTCAGGTTTTTGGAAAGGCTCTTCAGGTGCTTTTCAATGTCCGGTGCCAGGTCCTTTAAGGTTTTTGCCTCTTTAACCTGTTTGTAAGCCTGATCCAGAACCTTCTGGGTTTCTTTCGATGCTTTCTTCGATTGCGAAACTGGGGTGATGGTGATTTTGCTCTTTTCTACTTTTTTCACTGCCTTGCCGTCTTTGTCCACAATCTGACCGATATAGCTAGTCTTTTTGCCATCCTTGGAGATGACTGTTGTGGTGACAACATCCGGAGCATCCTTACCTGTTACGCTTGGGGTAAAGTTTGCGGCAACAGCAGATGTCGCCATCGTAGCTGTTAACATCAGTGCCAGGATCAGTGAGAGTGCTTTTTTCATATTTCATCAAACCCTTTCATATATCTTTTCTGCTGTTCTTGCAGATAACAAACGGCTGCGTTTCCAAACTTCTCGGTCAGCAGCTGCATCGCTTCTCCGAGGTTGGGCGGTCGGACGGTACAGTTGTGACAGTCCGAACCCAGCAAATGGATCTTTCCCTGCTCAAATAGGTGCAGGGCTTTTTTTCTGCTCTTTTTATCGAGGAAGAATTCTGCGTTGCACTGAACCAAGGCTCCCATTTCCTCCAGCTTTCGCTCTAGGAAGAAGCCCTGTATCCCTCTGTAGCGTTCCACATGAGCCAGCAGAACCGTCATCTGCGGCTGCTGGCGGATGATTTGAACCTCCTGAATGATTCGCTTGCTCCAGGAAACAAAGGGCATTTCCAACAGCAGCAGCTCTGTCCCCTCCGCTTTGAGCTTATGGATTGAGTCGCTGTGACTGATTCCCTCAAAATATCGAACCTCTGCACCCAGACGGATTTGGGGAAGCTGACCTTTCAGGTTCTGCCGTTCGATTTCTGCAGTCAAGGTTTCATACGCTTTCTGCCGGCGGTGCAGAAATTCCTGCGGGCTTTCCTGCTCTGCATAAAAATGAGGGCTTGCCACCACACAGCGAACTCCCTGTTCTGCCTGCATCTTCAGCATCCGGATGGATTCCTCTGCGCTCTTGCTTCCGTCATCCATCCTCGGCAAAATGTGGGTATGAACATCAATCATTTTAGACCTGCCTTCTGTTTTGTTCCCTGGTCTTCCTTCTGTCCGTAGCCATACTGATAACCGTACTGGTAGCCATATTTGCCCTTATAATATCCCTTGCGGTAGTACCGCTTGTTGTATGGCAGGGTATGGTCATCCACGCTGTTGAACACAAAGCCCAAGACCTTGGCGTTGACATATTTCAGCTGTCTCATCGTCTCGGACAGGGCGGCTCTGCCAACATAATCCTGACGGACCACAACAACCATTCCCGAAACCAGCTTGGAGGCAACCAAAGCGTCGGCAACCACCGTGACCGGAGGCAGGTCCAAAAGGATATAATCATAATATTTGGAGAGATACTCCAAGGTATATTCCATCCGTTTGGATGCCAGCAGCTCGGAGGCATTGGGCGGGATATCCCCGGCAGGGATGACATCCATCGTCTCCGACAGGACACCTTCCTGCACCACCTCGTCTGCTGCGTTCATACCAACCAGAAGGTTGGACAGTCCCTTGCTCGATTTTAAATTCAACCGTTTGGAAACGGTCGGCAAGCGCATATCACATTCCATCAGCAAAACCTTTTTTCCTGCCTCTGCAATGGTGTAGGCAAGGTTGATGGCGGTGATGCTTTTGCCTTCCCCCTTCAGGGAGCTGGTAATGCCGATGATCTTCTGTTCCTCATCGTCCGTAAATGAAAATTCCAAATTGGTTCTCAGCAGCTTATAGGCTTCCGATGCTGCAAAGTTCAGATTGCTTCCAATCATACTCTGCTGTTCTGATGTAACATCCGCGAACAGCTTTTGATTTTGTTTTTTTCTGTTCCAGAACATTATTCTTTTCCCTTTCCGCTTGGCTGCTGGTATTCACTGATTCCACGGGATTTTGTTGACGATCCCATTGCCGGAACCACCGCAAGAATCGGCAGGTCGTATGTTTGAAGCAGATAATCCTCCGAGCGGATCGACTCATTGAGCAGCTCCATCAGCACGATGATGCCCACGCTGATCATACCGCCAAGCAAAAGTCCGATTGCCGTATATTTGGCAACACTCGGCGACACCGGATAAGCCGGAACCACCGCATAGTCTACAATCCGCACCGAGCTGCCCTCTACGATATTGGCAATCTTCTGCGGCAGGATATCCGCGATGGTGTTGGCAATCAGCTCTGCCTTTTGATTGTCGGGATTGGTCACCACGATTTCAAAGATTTCGGTGCCGTTTACTGCTCCGGCTTTAATCATCGCGGAGAGCTCCTCATAGGTATAATCACATTCCGGGTCAACCGCTTTGATCTTGTCATTGACCGTATCCAGCGTCATTCTGCTTTTCATGATAACGATGTAGGTGTCCACCAGACTTTGTGCCGCGGACAGCTCGCCCGAGGAGATGCTGAACGAAGCGTTGCCCAGCGAAACGGCGCTGTTGTTGACATACATCATCGCCTTTGCCTCATACAGAGGGGTAACCAAAAACTTTGCATAAGAGAACGCAACCGCTGCACCAATCATCGTCATCGCCAGCACCAGCCACATCTTTCTCCATACCGCAAGCGCAAGCGCCAGCAAATCTATTTCAATCTCGTCTTTTCCATTTTCCATGAAGTGACTCCTTCCGTCATCCTCCAGCAGTTTTTATGATGTGTCGAACAGGACACATCATAAAACACCCGGGTGTTTTAATTCTAATCCGATTTTATCGGCTCAAGGGCGCAAAATCGACATTTTCTTTTACTTAAATAATAGTATCTTTCGACCCCGGTTTTCAATATGTGACACATTTTGTGACAAGGTTTTTAGTTAGATTATTTGTAATAAAATCTTCCTCTTGATTTCACACTACAATCTAGTATAATGGAACATATAGTTTGCTCTGAGTTTCTTCTTATTGATCATTGGGAGGATAGATTGACATGTCTCTTTTCTCTGATACTCTTTCGGAATATATCAAGTCCAAAAAGCTTAAAATTTATCAGCTTGCAAACCTCTCCGGGATTGACCGGACCCTCATTCAAAAGATGATTTCCGGAACCCGCAAGCCTGCAAACAGAGGACAGATCTTGAACCTGTCCCGCGCTCTTTCTCTGACCCACTCCGAGACCGAGAATTTAATCAACGCATACTGCATTCTGGAAATCGGGGAGGAAAACTGGAGACGCTACAAAAGCATTCAGCAGCTGATTCAAAGCTTTCACATCGTCGAACCGACCTCCAACATCTCCATCAATATCTCCGACTTTTCTTTCCCGGACCTCTGCAATACCAAGGTCATCCACACCTCAACCACCGTTAACCGCATCCTTCATTCGATTCTTCTCAAAGAATCTGTTCATCCCGACGGCTTCATCAAGATGATGGTTCAGCCCACCTACTCCTTTCTGCTGAACTGCCTGACCTCCATCAACTTTAAGCAGACCCCTATCGACCATTATCTCTGTCTGGAAAGCACCCCCTCTCAGGAGATTATGAATTTGGAAAATATCCAGCGGATTGTCCCGGTTCTGCTGAATTGCAGGAACTATACCTCCTACGGATATTATGACCATATCAATTCCATCTTCAGCTCCTCGGTGTTTCTGCCCAATATCATTCTGACCAGCCGGTATATGATTCAGATTTCTTCCGACTTTTCTGAGGCGGTTGTGACGGATAATGCCGAGCTTGTGGATTTGTGTCAAAAATATTTTGATTTGCAGCAAACCAATTCCTGGCCGATTTTTGAGCAAATTAAATCGTTCGACGAATACCTGCACTTCATGCCCTCCGGGCAGAATGTGGCTTCTTCCTACTGCATCATGAACCATCCGTGCGTTCTCTCGGTTCTCTCTCCGGAGATTCTCAAACGGGTGCTTCACCTCTCCATGCTGTCGCCCGACACCATCACCTTGCTCGACTCCAATCTGCAGGCCTCCTCGGAATCCACCCTCTCGACCTTCTCCTTCTTCTCTATGGAGGGTCTCAAACAATTCTGCAATTCCGGCGCCTTCGCTGAGGTTCCTGCAACCTTCTATTCTTACCTGAACAAAGCGGAAATCCAATATCTGCTGGAGCGCATCATCTCCCTGTCCGAGGTTGGGCTCTATCATCCGCGCATTTTCCGCCCCAGCGTCTTTGAAATTCCGGAAAACCTCTGCATCGGAACCGTCTCGCGGCAGAAATCAGCCATTATCTTTAACCACCCCCAAAAGGGCTTCCTCGCCTTTGATGTTAAAAACATCACCTTCTCCTCCGCCATCTATGACTTTATGGAATATCTGCAAATGGAGGAAACGATGACCTATTCGGAGGAAGAGTCTCTCCAGAAAATCAAGGATTATCTGGAAAGTTACCTTCAGGCGTAACCCTTCTCCCAATGGATTCTCTCCGATGAGAGGAATATCCCCCAAAACAGCACTCCCCCGAAACAGATTGGTGAACCTTTCCCATCCCGTTTCGGGGGAGTTTTTTGCTTTGCTCTCCTGATGTTCCGCTCTTTTGAGCTGCGTCCATCGAACATTACCTGCGATTTTTCCTTTATTTTTTAAAAAAATTGATTCTACTCCTCATTTATTCACTGGAAATTCACATCAAACTTTCGGGTTTTCTCCCTTTGCATTAGTATGGCAAGGTGCCAATGAAACCGGTTCCGAACACCGGCGACCTGCTCCCTGTTGCAGCGATTACAACATCGGTCATCTCCCTTGCTGAGGTCGCTCTCAAACAAAAATGGAAGCTCTGTTCGAGCTTCCATTTTTGTTCTTCTTGATGTGCAGGCAATCTGATACAACGCCTCAATTACAAAATCAATCAGAGGATTCCTTCCAAATAGCAGAGCAAGTCTTCTTTTCCAAGCGGCTCACAGTGACTAAGAATACAACACTTGCAATCTGTTGATTGAATCATCTGCATCAAAGATTTTAGCTTCTCCTTGTCCATATATCCGCCGTTAAAGAAATCCTCACTGGTGGAATCCCCTAAAAACAGAGTCTTTTCCTCCGGTACATAAACACAAACAGTATCTTCTGAATGCGGCGAAACCGCATGAAAAATCTAAGCAGTGATGCCGCCTAAGTCCAAGGTTACCTTATCGGAAAAAGACACATCAGACAGCACAATGGTCAGTTTATCCTGTCCGCAATATTCTTTTCTAAAATGAACATCTTCTTTTTTCAGGATTTCGATATAGCTGGGGTCCACTGCCTGTTTCTGCTGGTCTTTGAGGAACTCATTTGTTTTGTCGTGGGCAATACTGATTCCATGGATGGCGTGCATCCCAAAGGTGTGGTCATAATACCAGTGTGTGATAACCGTAAAGTCCGGCTTGTTCAGCTGTTCCGCTTCGATTGCCCTGTAAAAATCCTGAACATGAGATGCCGAATATCCAGCATCAATCGCCAGAGAGAATTGATCTCCTTTCAGATAGGCTAACATTGGTCTGTCCACTTCGGGGTCAGGTTCTAAAAAACAGATTCGGTTGGTTAATTGATTCAATCCCATTTTTGTCCCACCTTTCGGGTAAGGATTCTCGTATCATCTTTCGTCGTAAAGTATAGCATAGCGTTTTGCTCAAATCAATCTGTCCCTGCAATCTGTCATCGGCTTTCGTCCTGCGCTGTACATGGGATGCTGCACAGAACTTTTCCCACTTCTGGAAGTTTTAGACAGGATATTCAACCTCCTGCATACCGGGTGTACCGGAACCAGGGGGCAGAACACCATGAGGAAGGATGCAGGAGGAGCACCATACATGAAAAGGACAACTATTCTGACAAATAGTTTCATGTCATAATCTATGATGTTTCACCTTGCGATTGATGGTTTCACTCAATTCTGCTATAATAATTTTAATGACAAATTGGAATTTAACAAGGGAGTGCGATTGCATGAAAAAGTTAGGGGCACTATTGACTATCGTGCTATTTGTTGCAGCTGTGACTCTCTCTTTTTTCGCAGGAGATCTCATGAGAGATAAGGCACACAAAGAAGAGCAAGCCGAACAATTTGATAAATACGTTTCGATTGCGATTGATACATTTGAGAATAAAGATCTCTCTGTTGATGGTGCATTGGAAGCAATCGCCAGCAATATTTGGGTAGCACATGAATTGTGCGATAATCCCGAAATTTCTGCAGAACTCAGCAATTTGTGGAACTCTTTGGTCTATGAAAAAGATATACTTGTGGGTCAAGAAGCTGTTCTTGCTGTCCAATTGAAAGATATTCTTGAAAGATACTGGTTAGTTAGACAAATTCCCGTTGATTGAATTGATTTCTATGAGGTCACTTGATAAGAGTGACTTCTTTTTTTACCACTTCGAAGCATACTGAATATCTGTATTGTATTCGCCCAGCTTGAATGCGAGACAATTCAGAAGCGTGTCACAGACTCCTACTATTCCCGGTGCTTGAAAGCGGGCAGGCGCCATGCGGTTATCAGTTAGAGCCTACTATGCTAGAGGGTATCCGAACAACGAAACAGGCTGGAGAAAGTACATACTTTCTCCAGCCTGTTTCCTATCGCGCCTCATAACTGGAGCATTCTTTCTCCAGTTATTGAGCGACACCGTCATCATCGTTGCTCTCAATCACAATATCTGCCAATACTTTTAATTCTTGATTTGCATTGTGTACTGCTATCTTTGTGCCTGCCTTTTCAAACATTTCTTTATCGTTCGCCTGATCTCCAAAGACCGTGATGTTCTCAAAAAGGATGCAAAGCTGATTTTCCTTTCTCCCCCTGCAAATAGCGATAGAGGGTAGACTTCTTGACCCCTGTCAGCTGCTCAATCTCCTGAATGGAGTACTGACCGGTATGGTAGATTCCGATGGCTTTTCGGATGGTGTCCTCCGGCACCTTAGGTCTGCCTCCCAAGTGTCCTCTTGCCCTCGCAGAGTTTAAACCTTCCCTCGTCCGGTCGGCGATAACATCCCGTTCAAACTGTGCGATGGCACTCATCAGGGTAAACAATAACCTGCCTGTGCTGGAGCTGGTGTCGATATTCTCCTTGAGGGAGATCAGATGAACCCCCTTCTTCTCAAACAGCTCGGTCAGCTCCAACAAGTCTCGGGTGCTTCTGCCCAGTCGCGAGAGGGATTCCACCACCACGGTGTCCCCCTCTGTCAGGTTCTCCAGCAGCTTTTTCAGCTCCGGTCTATCCTTTCTCGTGCCGGTCATCTTCTCATTATAGATTCTATCCACGCCGTACCGGGTCAGGGCATCCATCTGCCTGTCCAGATTCTGCTGTTCGGTGGATACTCTGGCATAACCATAGGTCTGATTGCTCATTCGATTTCCTTCCCTTCTCTCAAAAATGATCGTTTTTCGGAAAAAAAGAAAGTGTCCCAAAACCCACCTGATACACGGGTTTTGGGACACTTTTCTTTCCCATTACTCATCCCAAAATCAAGGTCTATTTACCCTTCCGTTTTTGGGACTTTCTGATCCTTTGCTCTACCTCATCCAGAAACATACCAAAGCACTCCCTGCCTTTGGCTGCTACGCTCTCCTCGTCCTGCTGCTCACATTCCTCCAGCTCCACCCGATAGTCCCAGCAGTTGCTCCCACATTGGGTACAGGTTTCATCCAGACCATCCTCCAGTGTCGCCAGCTGAAGCAAGCCGCAGACCAGACATTTTGCCAGAATCGTAATCTGGTCCGCTTCCAGCCCCTCTTCTTCCAGCAGGGCTGCCTGTTCTGCCCGGTTTGTATTTTTTAAATATCCAATCAGCCAATCTATTCTTTCATCTATGCTCTTCCCCATTACGCACCTCGGACCATCTCTTCCTCCAGCAGAATACGCTCGATTTCTTCCTCATCGAACCCCTCATCCCACAGTTCCAACAGGTCCTCGGTGGGGAAGTGGATGAGCTTAGCATATTCAAGCAGCTCCTGAAAATACTCACCCTGCTCTCTGGGATATCCCTCTGGTTCATAATTATATCTTCGGTACAGCATGGGATAATAGGACAGCTCATCCTTCATCTCAAACTGGTTTACCTCAATAGTCCCCTTTGGGCTGATCTTCCAGATGGTTCCTGCTTTTGGTTCTTCCGCTTCTGGGTATGTATCGATTCCTGACCTTCTCATCGCTCTCTCTGCGATCTCCTTGGTGGAAGCATACAGGATAAACCCTTCCTCTTTAAAATGGTAGATGGCTAACGGATTGTTTCCCCTGATTAAATAGAGATTGTTCTCATCATCCAGAACACTGAAATTAAACATGTTGAACCCATTCCCTATAATATTGCCTAACTGCTGCATGGACTCCATATCGCATTTCTTTGACTGTTCCAGCAACTGTACTGCAACATAGCTGTCGGTTTCCACCTTGCTTTGTGGCAAATGGTATTCCTGTTTGATCTCCTCATCATGGTAGATGATACCATTGTGTGCCAGAGCAAAGCTGTTTTCCTTACAATGTCCCATGAATGGATGATTGTTTCTATTATTGTAGTAATTTCCCTGTGTGGTCAGTCTTGTATGACCCATCACTACTTTTACATCTCTTGGCATGTGCACCTGATACTCATGTGCCGCCTTGCTGCTTTTCTTGATAATGATTCTTCCATTATGATACCACGCATAACCGGTGGCGTCGGTTCCTCTCTGCTCTCCTTCGATTGCCAGAGCCCGAATGATTCTTTTTCTTTGCCGGAAGGATAACCCTCCCCGATAATCGATCAACCCAAATAAGCAACACATTAAAGGTCCTCCTCTCCAGCCACTGGTTCATTCACATAGAGAGAACGTTCCTTTAAATACTGTACCAGCTCTGTGTTGTTCGATACCCGCTTTACGAAGTCAAGCCAGGACAGCTCCTGCATCTCTTTCTCGCTGAGCTGTGCACAGACGGTGCAGATTTCGTTGACCAGCTCCAGGGTTGCAAGGATGGTATTATCCTTTAAGGTACCGCGGAAAATTCGGAACTCGATGGTATCTTTGTTTTCCAGATTCAGGCTGACATATCTGCCATAACAGCCATTCTTTGCTTTTTGCAGGATATCACTGCCCTGCATCTCCAGTCCATAACGCCTTGCCCAGCGCTCCAGCTGTCCTTCGGTTCTTCGGCTAAAGCAGACCATCTCTCTCCAGAACTTTTCCAGAAAGAGCAGGATGTTTGCAATGGTGGCTTCCATCTCGATTTCACCAACCCCCAGACTTTCCCTGTTGACATGGACATGAAGTCCGCAGGTATCGGTCATGTGGCTTCGATATCCCTGCTGCATCATCAGGTGGCATACCTCTTTCCATGGCATATCCTCCTGATGATAGCGGAGTGTCATTGGGTGGGTGACAATCTCAAAACCGTAGTTCAGGCTTCCATCGTGCTTGATATAGATTTTCTCCTGTGTTTCATTGACCAGATCCAGAACATTCTCCGCATCATATCCGGCATCTACATCCTCATCCTCATGATCTACCTCCAGCTCTACCCCCATATAGCGAAGCCCTTCCCCATAAAAAATCGGCTCCGGTTTATAGCTGTAGTCATGGATGATTTCTTTCTCCCGTTCCTTCTCGTAACACTCATCACAGTAAGGTCCGAACTCACCCTCAAGATATCTCCCTTCATGCTCCGCCAGAAGCCTGCCGCATCTGAAGCAAAGGGAGTAATTTCCATTGTCATAACATTCTTCACAAATCGGAGTCTCGTCGTCTCCATTATTCTGATCATTCCAGAAGCGTTTTCCGCATACACTGCAAACAAATGTTTCTCTCTCCATGCAATGCCTGCAAATCAGATAGTTTCCTACGCGATAAAATTGGTCTGTTTTCTGTCCACATCGAATGCAATAAAAACATCTTGTCATAACTAACACCTATCCTTAATATTCTTCCGCCAGCATCATGGTGCTGTGGTCTCCATCATCGATGACAAAAATCTTTCCTGTATAGGGATTGGTTCCCTTCACTACAAAAGTCTTCTCATATAGGGGCACTTCCTGACGGTGCCGCACCAACTGACAGCCCTTCTCTGCGTTGAGTTCAAACACCTGAAGATAATCCTTTTCTCCCTTCATGTCCTGAATTGCTCTCCACAACATCAGCTGCAGCCTTGGGTCAATCTCCTTCTGTACCCCTCGGGTAATATACTTATCGTTATCAAACATCATGATGTAACAGAAGAGGGTATTTCTACCCTCTTCTGTCCCCCTTTCCGACCAGCTTATCTCTCAAGAACTCTTTCGATATGAGATACAAGCTCTTTGTCTTTTTCTGTTTTCAAAAGATTTCTGGAAACCCCCAGTTCTTTGATTCCTTTCATTTCTTTCAGGACAGAAATATCCTCTACCCAGGTATCATCAAACTGGAACAGCTCCAGCTCCTTCATCCCCTGAATAAAGGAAATATCGGTGACCGGATTACTGCTGATGGAAAGGTACAGCATCTCCTGATGACCTGCCAGAGGACTCATGTCCTCAATCATATTGTTGCTCAACTCCAGTGCAGTCAGGGACATCTTTCCCAGCTCGCTGATATCAAAGATGCTGTTGCCCTGCAGGCTCAGTTCACGAATCGACTTGATCTGAGAAATCTGCTGCAAATCCACTACACCCTTCTGGTTTCCAAGATCCAGACGCTTGAGCTTCGGGAACTGCTCTGCACTCAGACAGAACTTATCAATGCGTTTGGTTCTCAGGTATTCCAGATTCGGGAAGACAACCTCTGTCTCGGCTTTGTGCTCAATATGGTCAGCTTCCAGATATCGAAGGTTTACGCAGTCCTTCAAGTCCTCCGGACGTGCCAGATGATTGACAAACAGGTAGGTGAGTCTTTCCTTGGTTTCTTTTGGCACCAGAGAAAAGCTCTCTTCCTCCATAACGGTATCAATCAGGGTAAGCGATTTGAGATTCGGGAATCTCTTCAGCTGCTCCAGACTGTTTTTGGATACTCCAGTCAGATACAAGCTCTCCAGAGTATCGGATACTTTGTGCAGATAATTGCCCCGAATGTTCCCCATACCATACTGTGCCATTTTCAAAAAGCGAAGATTGCGGAAAGTACCGATGTCAAACAGGTTATCATCCCGGATGCAAATATCTTCACACTTCATGATCCCGTCCATGCCACGGTAGTGCATGGTGATTCTGCCCATCTCAATTTCCAGACCTTCTACCCGATCGGACTCCTCCTGAAGGTATGCACGGTGCTTTCCTGCCACCTTCCGGAGCACATCTCTCATTTCGTTATTTCTATAACCTACCAGCATTTCTCATTTCCTTTCTTACTAAAACAATCTCGGTCTCAATTCCATCCAATCTTCTTTACATCACTGAATCTCCTCCTTTTCCTGTGATCTCATCTATCGTAACGGGAGGAAATCTTTTCCATGGAACCCATTTTTTCCAATTTTTATGAAAGGAAATCTGCACTCCCTCTGCGGGAAATCTCAAAATGCCTAGTACGCCTTACATCCATGCTTCTCCAGAAGCTGATGAGAGATGGTTTCCTTCTCTTTCTTGAGGTTAATCCGCTTGTTGGGATAATCAATCACGAATAATCCGGTCTTTTCCAAGGCGTTAAAAATGCCGTAGCGGTAGCTTTTCATGCTCTCTGACTTGATGGGGGCAAACTCCTGCATCATCTGGTTTTTGTCCTGCTGTAGTTTCCGCTCGTAGGCTACCTCCCCATTCTTTTTCTGAATGAGATGCAGCAGCCAAAGATGATAGACTCTGTCCTCGATTTGAGCGCAGCTGTACATCGTCATCAGGTAGACCAAGAACTCGTCAAAGGTGATTCCCTGCGGCTGGATTCCGTTTCGTTCATCTGCCTGATTCACCTGTTCGATTACAGCAATGGTAGCCATCATCGGACGAATGTTGTATCCCTTCCACTCCGGCTCAGAGACATCTTCTCTTGTCTGCGGATACTTCCAGTCGTTCAGCGCCTGAATCATCATCTCCTCATCGCTGATTTTACCTTCCAGCAGCCGATGCCCCCGCTCAGTTATCTGCAAACACTTGTCCTTCTGACCTTCCATTTTCACCAGACCCAGCTTGAGCAATGGCTGCATATAGGCGTTCACCGGGTATCTGCCATTCGGATAACGCTCCGCGATCAGAGCCTTGACCTGCTCCTCTGTCGCATTGCCGCTTTTCAAAAGGGTCCTCTGTTCTTGGGAAAGTCGGTTGTACTCCGGACTGACGATTCCTTTTTGAACCAAGTTTAAAAAGTATTGTTTTTTCATTTTCTGGCTCCACCGTTCCCCCTCCAGCTTCTGAATACAGCTGAGCATATCTGCCGCACAGTCCATATTCTTCATGCTGGTCACAAAAATCCAACATTTCTTTAAAAGCAAAGTATCCATAAATTGTGTCCTCCTAAATTTTTTTGAGATGGAATCTTTTGTTTGATCTTCCTATCTCTACTTTAGATAAGGAGGAATCTTCTAAAGGGAGGCCGGCATTTTTCCAAAAGAATCACAAAAAAAGAAGGCTCCCATGATGGGAACCTTTGTGGGTTTTGGAAAATTCCGAAGTATATCGATTTCTCAATTAGGAAAATCCGGACTGTTTTGATACTTTAAGTAAGGAGACTGATTCCGGCAACACTATAAAAAACATTCAGGAAACTTTGCAAGGCAGTGCCCTTACGGTATAATTACGACAAACAGAAAAAGCCTTTTTTTTCAAGGAGTTTGAGCGTTTGTCGTCTTTTATTCAATTCCTTTTCCAAGTTGAAAATTGACGAAAACTATAAAGAAAAAAGTAGGCTGTTTTATTAACGACAAAATTTAATAGTGCCAGCGGTCCGGCTTTATGTCTGACCGCTGATTGCCGTGGGCGTTTCATCTTATTAGATGGACGCCTTTTTTCATGCAGATTCAGTGCGACAGTATGGAACGGCAGAGATTTTATCTCAGAGGATATAGTGACGGCATCACATATCTAAAAAAGACTGGCATGCTGTAAAATGAGCATTTGATGAAGGCAGTATGTAATCATTCTATATCGCTTTTTATAAGTTTCTGCACATTGTTTCCTCATACCTGCATAATTTATTCTTTTTTATGTGCATATAAAACGGAGGTAGTTTGATTTTCTGCATATAATATGCTACAATAATATGCAGAAAGGATGGTGTGATATGAGGAAATTCGATTACTCTTTTTTAAACAACGGCTTACTGCCTGCAAATTTGGTGAATCTTACTTCAAATATTTCGGCATTGAAAACAATGGCGGGAGTGCGAAAAGAGGAATATACCCAAATTTTTACGGAGTTAGAGGCAGTTGCAAAGGTACAGTCGATTAAGAGTTCTAATGCTATTGAGGGTATTGTTACAAGTGATGAGCGTATCGCTGCGATTGTCAATCAAAACAGCGCCCCGTTAAATCATAACGAGGCGGAAATCGCCGGTTATAGGGACGCCTTAAATGAAATTCATTTGGGCTTTGAACATATTGATTTCAGAGAGCGTGATATTTTACGCTTGCACGAAATCATGATGTCCTTTGCCGGATATGAATACGGCGGTCAATACAAAACCGATGACAATGTGATTTTGGAGATCGACGCTGACGGCAACAGACAGGTTCGTTTTCGTCCTACACCGGCCGATGAAACGCCAAAGGCAATAGAACAATTAGAACTGGCTTATATGGAAGCTCGCAGTGACGCCAATATCAACCAGCTTTTACTGATTCCCTGCGTGATTTTGGATTTCCTTTGCATACACCCGTTTCGGGACGGAAACGGTAGAATGTCGCGGCTGCTCTCTCTGCTGCTTCTTTATAAAAACGGGTTCGACGCAGGAAAGTATGTGTCCTTTGAGGAACAGATCAATAACTACAAAGCCTATTATTATGAATCGCTCCGTCAATCCTCGATTGGTTGGGAAACAAACGAAAACAGCTACTTCCCATTTATCGAAAATTTCTTGTCCACCCTTTATATGTGCTATAAGGAACTCGATAAGCGTTTCGCTGTTGTTCACGGAAAGAAGATTACAAAGAAAGCCCGTGTGGAGGCTACAATATTAAACAGTTTGACGCCGCTTTCCAAAGCGGAGATATGTAAGATTCTACCCGATGTCAGCCCGACCACCGTTGAAGCTGTCCTCGGTGCTATGGTAAAAAGCGGTACGATAAAACGTATCGGCTCGTCGAGGTCGACACGGTATATAAAGGTATAATGCAGGGTGAATATAAGTGGGATTCAGAAACAGGATGCTGGAGATATTATAATGATTTAGGTAATGCAACCAAGTATTACCTGGATTTATATGGCTGTAAGACAGTCAGAGCATCCGAAGTTAAATCAACTGATGGTGTTAGTGCATACAATAGTTACACTGCATTAAGTCGTGGAGTTGTTTAACTAGTTTAGCATACTTTTAGGCGTTGCTAAGAATATTCTTAGCAGAGTATTACAGTTTCGGGTATATTTTGCGGTATAGTTTAAGTAATTGTAGTTAGTAGCTACTATTATAATAGCACATACAAAAAGGGCTCCCTTCGGGGAGTCCTTTTCTCGTCCATTTATTGCTGTTGTCAGCAAAAGAAAACGGAGTCCCCGTGGGAACTCCGTTTTAATCCTTATCTATATTACATCTGTACAAGCTCTGCAACTTCTCCCATATCCCCTTCCCGCAGCCAGCGGTCAAAGCCTTCCATCGGGATGAGATAATCCTTGCCGATTTTCAGCACCGGAAATCGATTGCTTTTAATCAGCTCGTATGCCTGGTTTCTGCCAATCCCCAAAATTTCTTTGATTTCTTTTACTTTATAACATCTGCGTGTCATGATGATTCCTCACTTTCTTTACCATTGGTTAGAGTTGTTTCTCATTGAAAGAAAGGACTCCTTCTACCGCTCAACAGGACATAAAAATTCCATTTTTTTGCTCATGAAAATCTTGCTTTTTCTCATGATTTTGGAACAATCCCTTGGATATGGTAACTTTCATCCTTCATTCCAAACCATGAGAGGATATCTTCAAAATTTCTCTTCACAAGGCTTTCATTTCTTCTGTTTTATGATACACTAAAAGTACCAAAATCTTTTTCTATCTGCTATGAAACGCAAAGGAGGGCTCTGATATGGATTCTGAAACAACCTTTTGGAGCAACAAGCTCAAAGAAATCCGAAGCAAGAAACATCTTACCCAGCAGCAGCTTGCTGTCTCTTTGGGGATTTCGAGCAAAACAGTTTATCGCCTGGAGCATTCGTCCGAAGTTCCTAGCAAAAAGCTTCAGAATCTCCTCACCCAAACCTTTCCTGAGTATTTTGAAATGATTCAGATTTCTGACACCGAGCTGTTCCACATCTTTGAGGATCTGCTTTCCCATCTTTTCAAGGGTGAAAAAATTCTGACCTCCAACGAAACCCCACAAGATATCTTTCAGAAGATCATTCATGCCTATTTTTCATCCCGCGACTGGAACAGCAATTCGTGGAAATATGACGAAGCTGTCCCAAAACAAACTATCTTTTTTTATATTCCGGAGGTGAACTTTGATTCCCTTCTTTCTGCTTTATTCACCAAAGATCATTCCGGATCCTCCGACGAAATCAAAACCCTCATCTGGCTCCAAGAAGCTGTTTTTCTCCTTGCCAACAAACTTTTTTTCGAGCTTTTTGCCCCTCATATTCTATCTGATTATGACAAGAAACAGGAAGAAATCCTCGAGAGAACGCGGAAGGAAACCCATATCGATGAGCTCCGCGCTCTGCCCAATACCCCTGATATTTCTCTGCTGCTCTATCATCTCAGAACCATCAAAAAGATTTCCTTTTCTAGAATTTGCAAGATTCTGGATCAGCTGTGCTCCCATTTGGAACAAGGTACTTTTCACAAAGAACAGCCACTGATCGACTATGTTGTCAGCAATTTGAAAGTAACCCCACAAAAGCTCCGGAACTGCGAACACGGAACTTCTTCGCCCTCCCTTCCTCTTTTGGAGGCGCTTGCCTGGATTTTTAATCTAAAGAATCTAAGTTCGATCTTATACTACCCCACCAATAACCTCTTCTCCCAAAAAAAGGATTCGGATTTCTTTTTTGAGTCTCCTCATCTGGACTATTCCACTTTTTCCAGCAGCCAAAACGCCTATCTTTATTACGCTCTATTGGAGCGTTACTTCTCCCTGGATGCTTCCTGTTATTCCGATTTACTGCCTGCCATGGGGTTTCAGATGGATGATCATATCGAGGATCAGGCAGCCAGGAATTTTGGATTTGATTCCCTGCCTGGAGAGCTTTTTTACACCATGCTGCAAAAGGAAGGAAAGCAGATGGGGGCTTTGGAATGTCAAAAGGATCTCGTCACCACTGGCGGCAGGAAAATCAATCAATATTATCGCATCTATGGTGTCTCGCTCCCCACTTTATATCGATATTATAACGCAGCTCCTCCCGATAGCCCCACCATCCAGAAGCTACTCGAAATCAGAAACAACGCAATCTTTTGTGTATACAAGAATCAATTGTATTCTGATACATTATTTTTATCCCCACACCTGGCATTCTTCTCGCCCTCAGAAGATTCGCCCGAAGCTCAAGAGAATCAGCCATCCTTCCAGAACTTTATCGAGTTCCTGCTAGGTCGCCTGTACGCAAAAGATTCCGATCAACTTTTAAAGCAGTTCCATTTTGTCCTGGATCAATGGGTTGACCCTAAGGTGCTGAAGGTATATCTGCCGAAGAAAACCCCCAATCAAGAGAATCCCTCTTTCTATCGGAATCTGTTTGATTTTTCATCCTATACTCCTGAACGCCCATCGGTCGATCATCTTTTAAAGCTTTGTCTGTTTGCTCAAAAGATGGCAGAATGTCTGGTCATCTCTCCTCACCTGAATCGGTATCTCCAAGCTTATCAAATTCCGGAGGATTTGAAGTCTTCTATGCTGCCAAAAGATCTGCCGGACCCCATTGCTCAAAAGAGGTATCTGTTTGCAATCGATATCATGATTGGGATTCTTTCTGCCTACTACAACAACCTCTCCGCCCATGATTTTTTGAACCGTTATGTGGTTGACCACCTTTCTCAACTCGATCTGATTTCCGAATTGAAAAGCACCATTCCCCAAGAGGTTCTCTGCAGTATTCTGTTCGATGACGATTTGGAGGGTTTCGATGAATTTGTGGAAATGGAGGAAATGGAGGAATGGAACCCGATTCAAGCCGGCAATAATTCTAACAAAGAAGATAAATTAGAAAACGAGGAGGAACGCGACTCCCAAAAGAACAGTTATCAGGAGCAAATGAAATTGTATCGTCAGGAGCTTGAGCAACTATTCCAAGAGCATGATGGAGCAGAACAATCCAATCAGATTAGCGCGAAGGAGATGAAGGAAATCCAAAAATCTGCGGAGAAAGAGCTCTTCATGGCTCTTTCTCTCATTCATTCGTTGTCCTCTGATGAGTCGCATCTGCTCTCCTCTCAGGAGTATCTGATTCCGTTATATTCGAATGACGAGCCGTCCGAATAACATTCCTCCCATAAAAAACAGGTGCATCTTATTCAGTAGAACGACACACCTGTTTTCTCTTGTCGCTGACCTTAAGCCTTCTTCTTTTCCCCTGCTTCGGCGGTTTCCTCCTCCTGCTCTGATTCACAAGTGTGCTCTACACCTTCATAAACTCTTCTTTCCATACAAACAAAAGATAAAAATTCCAGTTTTTTGCTTCTTAAAACTGCACTTGCATCCTCATTTTTCTGATGATTTTTCTTGTAAATCGACCCGGCTGGATGGAGCTCCGCCGTGGAAATCACCATAATATTTTCGATAATTTTTACAAATTGTCTGATTTTAAAACAATTTGTAATATTGTACCGCCATTTTCCAGAATATCACAAAACAAATCGGAATTTTATCTAGACATTATTTTTAAAATTTTAATCCAACTATCTCGCTCGCCGAAGCGTTATTTTCCTCGAATCGCCTTGTCCATTTCCTCAATCATCTCTTTGTGGTTCGGGTCAAGAAGATGGGTGTAGACCCCGGAGGTCACCGAGGTGTTGCTGTGACCCATCGCCTTGCTGATATCATACAGCTGCCTGCCCAACGAATTGGCAATCGTCGCAAAGGTGTGCCGGAGTCCATGCAGAGTGATCTTTGGCAGGTCATGTTCTTTGATAAACTTGGTGAACAGCTCGGAGATATAATTGGGACGATACCGCTTTCCATTTGCCATCACCACAACCAGATCATCCTCCGGCTCGATGCCTGCCTGCTCTTTGAGCTTCTCCTGATACTCCTTTTCCCTTTTCAGGCACGCCATGACGCTTTCCGGAATGTACAGCTCACGAACAGAGGAGAAGGATTTGGTGGACTTTTCAATCCGTTGGCTGCCAGCCATGGTGATCGCCTGGTTGATGGTCAGGGTGCTTTTCTCAAAGTCGACATTCTTCCACTGCAAGCCGCAGATTTCCTCGCGGCGCAATCCCAGAAGCGCAGCCAGCACCACAATCAGCTCCAGCCGATCCCCTCTCACCTTTTCCAGCAGGGTTCTTAACTGTTCAATGCTATAGAACTGGATTTCCGACTTGGTGTTCTTCGGAGGCTTCACATAGTCACAGGGATTCCGCACCATCAGCTCCTGCTGAACTGCCAGCTTAAACGCCGCCTTGAGCAGGTCGTGGTGCTTCCGCAGGGTGTTCTGGCTGAGCTTTCCCTCGTTCGTCTTTTCGGTATAATACGCCTGAACCTGCACCGGTTTCAGTTCCTGCAGCGGACATTTCCCCAGCGCCGGATAGATGTGGTTTTTGAGGATTTGCTCATATCCGTAGATGGTGGTCTTCTCACTGCTGGGCTTCATGTTTTCAATATACTGGGTCAAATAATCCTGCACCGTCATCTTAGAGGGTTGAATCAAGGTACCGTTGATTCGGTCATTCTGAAACCGGTTCCTCGCCTTGATTGCTTCTTCTTTGGTCTCATAGGTTTTGTATTGCTTTCTTCGCTTTCCCGACTCATCTTTCCCATAGTCAAAGCAGACATAATACCGCTTCTTCTGCTCATCATAGGAGATGTTCTTTTCGTTCTTCAGCGCTTTCCGAGCCATGGTGATACCTCCTTTTGCTCTTTTCCATATATTCATTATAATACTTTTAACGCAAGAAAGCAGGCACCAAATGTGCCTGCTTTCTTGTTTATTTTACTTCCATCACATGAGAGCCACAAGAATTATTTTCTCTTCCGGTCTAATACAATGATACCGCACAAGGATACCAATGCTGCCGCTATCGCTGCAACAGGGATCATATCCCCAGTATTCGGCATATCTTTTAATGGAACTTCTCCATCTTCAATGGTTGTTACTGTAACTTTACATTTCATGTTAGAGTGTCTGAACGACTATGATTTTCATTCTGCTGACTATTTAATTTTACATTTGCAAAATTAATGATAATGAATATGGGGATTGTAACAAAGGTTTATCTTTTTATTGTATTCGTCCACATGGGAATATCAAATGGTATTCAGCCTTTACTTGGCTACTGCTACGGAGCCGGAAATCGCAAACGATTTATGGGAATTTTAAAATTTAGTGGTGCTTTAACCATTATATGTGGGAGCATCTTGACGATTGCATACATTGTATTCAGCAAACAAATTATGGGGGTATTTATAGATAATTCTGAAGTCATTCAATATGGCGTTCCCATGCTGATTGCAACTTCTTTGGCTGGTCCTGTTTTGGGACTTATGTTTCTGTCTATTAACAGTATGCAAGCACTTAATCGCCCGCTTCCGGCAACAATCCTTTCTTTGTGCAGGCAAGGTTTGTTCTTTATTCCCCTTCTGTTCATTTTGAATCAGATGTTTGGACTTAATGGAATTAGTTACACTCAGACTGTATCAGATTATCTTGCTATATTGATTGCAGTATTGATGCTGTTCTCATCTGTGAAAAAGGCATTTCCTGCGGAAAAACACAGTACAGAGTTAAAGCGTGATATAGCCTTATCCGATACTCATAAGGTTATGGATTGATATTGATGCCAACGAAGGCGAACGGTATCATATACATATCCTCTCGTGACAAGCTGTCCCGAAGAAATCATTTTGGTGTTACATCATAACAGAATCTTAGGGTTTTCTAAGGTTTCCATGATATCCTGATAATGGTTTTTCACGATTTGATGCTGCACATTTGATGCCGCTAAACGAAGAGAATGGGAGATGATTTTGATGAAATTATTATACGCCGAAGACGAACCGGCTTTATCCGAAGCCGTAGTCGATTATCTTACCTATCACAAATACATTGTCGATGCTGTATATGACGGCGCAGATGCTTATGATTACGCCATCTCCGGCGAATATGATGGCATCATTCTTGATATTATGATGCCAAAGCGGGATGGGCTGGAAGTACTTTCCGCCCTCCGAAGGGATGGCTGCCGAACTCCGATACTGCTGCTTACAGCCAAAACGCAGGTTGAAGATCGCATTCAGGGTTTAGATTCCGGAGCTGATGATTATCTCCCGAAACCCTTTGATATGGGGGAACTGATTGCTCGGGTTCGTGCGATGCTGAGACGGCGGGAAGAATTTCATCCGGATTTGATACAGTTTGGAGATTTGACCTTGAATGTGCAGTCTGGCACAATCAGCTCAGGAGAGATGTCTTTTCCACTGCCAAAACAGGAATATCGCCTGATTGAGCAGCTCATGCTCAATCACACGATGTATCTGTCATCAGAAAATCTTCTGATAAAAGCATGGGGATATGATGCTGAAACGGATATCAACAGTGTCTGGCTATATATCTCCTATTTGCGGAAACGCTTATCTGCGCTGAACTCTAAAGTGGAAATCATTTCAAAAAGGAATGTCGGTTATAAATTGGAGTATCGGTCATGACAAAAATATTAAAACGACGATTTATTATATTTACGATGATGTCAGTGACGGTTCTTTTAGCATTCATCGTACTTGCCATAAACGGGCTGCATTGGGTCATGCTGGAGCGCCAATCTGATTCAAGGCTGGAAATGCTGGTAGATGCTGACGGTGCGTTTCACAAAATGGATTTTGACCGTCCGCCTCCCTTTACTCCTCCATTAGATCTGGACCGGATGCATTCTTCACGATTTTTTATGGTCGAAAGTGATGCGGATGGCAACACCATCGATGTCAATCTCGATCAAATATCTTCCATTGATATGGAAACTGCCAAGGAATACGCCTTGACGGTTTGGAAGTCGGGGAAAGAGTCCGGGCGAATCGATGGATATAAATTTGCAGTAAAGCAGTTTGGCTCAAACCAACTTACATTTTTCATGGATATATCGGGGCAAAGAGAAAATTTCTACACGGTGTTATTTGTTTCCGGTATCATCGCAGTGCTCTGCTGGCTGATTCTTCTGGGAATCGTTGTGTTGCTTTCCGGAAAAGTGATTCGTCCCGTTCTTGCTGGAATAGAAAAACAAAAGCAATTCATCACCAATGCCGGACATGAAATGAAAACACCTCTTGCGATTATTCAGTCTAATAATGATACCATGGCGCTGATCCACGGTGAGAACAAATACAACGCGCATATCCGTACACAGACCAAACGACTGAATATGTTGATGTCGAATCTGCTGACTCTTGCGAAGCTGGATGAGGCGATTCCGCTGCAAACAGAACCAGTGAATATCAGCCTGCTGATAAACGAGCTGATGCCCGCTTATCAGGACATTGCATTGACTCACAATCTTTCCTTTCATGCAAAAATTGAGCCGGAGGTACTCATACAGACCAACAAGGACAGTGTCCGGCAAATGCTGGCACTCCTTTTGGATAACGCCGTCAAATATACCCCGGAGAACGGAACGATTGAGCTGAGCCTGAAAAAACAGGGCAGACACATTCAAATCGTGGAAGAAAACACCTGCGACAGTTCGCATGAGGCAGACCCGGAGCGGCTGTTTGAGCGATTTTACCGCGGGGACCTTGCACGAACGCAGAACGGAGATTCCTTCGGCTACGGGATTGGTCTTTCCGCCGCTCGCGCTGTTTGCGAGAATTTTGGCGGAAAACTGACAGCGGAATATCCTTCTGCCGACAGAATCCGCTTTACTGCCACCTTATAAAATACACCAAACATTCACAAACCTCCCTGTATTATTCCCATACAGGAAGGTTTGTCTTATGTAATTCCTAGGTTCGTCTCTTATAATGGCTTACAGAAAGGAGATGATGTTCATTGCAATTCAGACATGAAGTCAAACATGAAATCAGCAATCATGATATGCTGATTTTAAGACAAAGGTTGCGAGCGATTATGAAGCCGGATTGCCATGCTGTAAATGGACAATATGAAATACGCAGTTTATATTTTGACAGCCCGAATGATAAGGCTCTGCGCGAAAAATTAGACGGGGTAATGACCCGTGAAAAGTATCGGATTCGTCTATATCATAACGATTCGTCCACTGTTCATTTGGAGCGGAAGTTTAAGCATATCGGACTTGGTTACAAAAACACAGCACCTTTAACCCCTGAGCAGGCGCAGGCGATTGCTGACGGCGATGTGGAGTGGATGTCCCACAGCACCGATGAAGTCATTTTGGGCTTTTATACCCGCATCTGTCATGAGCGGTTAAGGGCTAAGGTGATTGTAGATTATATCCGAGAGCCCTTTGTGTTTGCCCCCGGCAATGTCCGTGTCACACTGGATTATGCGATTCGCACCGGAATGAACTGCACAGATTTTTTGAATCCAGATTGTGTGACCGTCCCGATTCAGGATTCCCCCTGCATCCTTGAGGTAAAGTGGGACAACTATCTGCCCGATGTCATTCGGGACGCCGTACAGCTGGACAGCAGAAGAAACACCGCTTTTTCTAAATATGCCGCCAGCCGTATGTATGACTGAAAAATACTATAAAAAAGGAGTCGTTTCAACCATGACCTTCCAAGATATTTTTAAGTCCAGCTTTCTGGAAAATATCTCCTCTATCAGTGTGATTGACATGATGCTGACCATCGTGCTGTCCTTCGGCATCGGTCTTTTTATCTTTCTCATTTATAAAAAAACTTACCGCGGGGTAATGTATTCCGCTGGCTTCGGCACTACGCTGATTGCCCTGACCATGATTACATCCATTGTCATCCTCGCAGTAACCTCCAACGTCGTTCTGTCCCTCGGTATGGTCGGTGCGCTCTCCATCGTTCGTTTTCGTACCGCTATTAAAGACCCTCTGGACATTGCGTTCCTGTTCTGGTCGATTGGCGCAGGCATTATCCTCGCCGCAGGTATGATTCCTCTCGCCATCATCGGCAGCGTGTGCATTGGTCTGATTCTGCTGGTATTTGTCAATCAGAAGCCGCACACGCATCCCTATATGGTCGTACTGAGCTGCACCGACCATGATGCAGAAGTTAAGGCTATGGAATTTCTTGCAAAGAATGTGAGCCGCAGCACAGTCAAGAGCAAATCTGCTGTAAAGGGTTCGATTGAAATGAACATTGAGGTCCGTCTGAAGGAGGACGATACCGATTTTATCAATATTCTGTCTGAAATTCCCGGTGTGAACAGCGCAGTGATTGTCTCTTATAATGGCGATTACATGGGGTAAGGGGTATGTCTGGAAGCAAATATTTTGACAAAATAGCCTGGACTGTCACAGCCTTAACCTTGATTGTTGCCATCCTATTTATAAACGGCAGCAAGCTTGGGCTTGAGGTCATGGCACATAACATGGGATATGAAGAGCGCCTGTTTGACAACACAAGGGTGCATACCATTGATATTGTCATGGACGATTGGGATGAATTGATTGAGAACGCTGCCAGCGAGGAATATGACACTGCTACTGTGGTGATTGACGGTGAAGCCTATCAAAATGTGGGCATCCGCGCCAAGGGCAACACTTCCCTGTCCACGGTTGCATCTCTGGACAATGAACGGTACAGCTTTAAGATTGAGTTCGATCAATACGACAGCTCAATTTCTTATCACGGTCTGGATAAACTGAGTCTCAACAATTTGATTCAGGACTCCACCATGATGAAGGACTATCTGACCTATACCATGATGAATGCGTTCGGCGTAGCGGCTCCCTTATGCAGTTTTGTATATATCACGGTAAACGGTGAAGATTGGGGGTTGTATCTGGCTGTAGAAGGCGTGGAGGACAGCTTTCTGGAGCGAAATTACGGCTCTGACTACGGCAAACTGTATAAGCCGGACAGCATGAGCTTCGGCGGCGGTCGTGGAAACGGCAAAGACTTTGCGTTTGAAAAACGCGAGGAATCGTCAGAGGAGACATCCCAGACCGCGCCGCAAACCGATACGACGCAAATGACGGACAGGGAGAAGTTTAATCCGTCTGAATCGTTTGAAGGTCAGATGCAGGAGAACTCTGATACATCGGATTTGCCGGGGAATTTTGCCCCGCCGGAAAGACCGGAAGGAGAAAAAGGAGGAGGCTTCGGTTCTGGCATGGGTTCTTCGGATGTGAAACTGCAATATATTGACGATGACCCGGACAGTTATTCGAACATTTGGGACAACGCCAAAACAGAAACAACCGAAGCAGACCAGAAGCGTCTGATTGCGTCTCTGGAAAAGCTGTCAAACGGGGAGGACATCGAATCGGTCGTGGACATCGAACAGGTCATCCGCTACTTTGTTGTGCATAACTATGTCTGCAATGGCGACAGCTACACCGGCAGCATGATTCACAATTATTACCTCTACGAGGAGGACGGTCAACTGGCAATGATTCCGTGGGACTACAACCTTGCCTTTGGCACCTTTACCGCATCGGATGCCAACGGTACTGTCAATACCCCCATCGACCGTCCGGTGTCCAACGGCTCCGGCGAGGACCGTCCGATGTGGAGCTGGATATTGTCCGACGAACGCTACACCAAGCTGTATCATCAGTATTTTGCGGAATTTTTGAGCGAGGTGGATATCCAAGGGATGATTGACAGCGCCCACAACTTGATTCAGTCCTATGTAGAAAAAGACCCGACAGCTTTCTACACTTATGAAGAATTTGAAACAGGCGTGGATACCCTACGGCAGTTTTGCAGCCTGCGCAGTCAAAGCATTTTGACCCAGTTAGAAACCGGCGAAACGGATGAACAGATGGAATATGCAGACGCTTCGTCAATCCGCTTAAGCGATATGGGTGCCATGAACCGAGGCATGGGCAAAGAAGGAAATGAAACATTCCAGCTGCCGGATATGCCTCAGAATGGAGAAACACCTGCTACCCCGGGGAGTGCCGATACTGCACAAACGCAAGCTGACTTTGATGATGCAATTCCGGAGGCATCTCTTGATGATTTCCCGGTTCCGTCTTCCAATGAAGCAGAAACAAAACCTTCGGAGGATGACAGCAATACTGATGGGGCGGAAAACAACAGCCGCCCTTCCGGTAATCATATGCAAAGACCTGGTGGTAATTTCAAGCCCAATATGAGTGATGCGGGCAATTCCGCTTCCAGCAAAATCGGTTGGGGATGGCTTATCCTATCTGGATTCATTCTCGGTGCAGGCTTGATGATTACAAAATTATATAAGCGATAATATTGGAAATATTGCAGCTCTAGGAAGCGGCGGCTCTGATATTCAGAGCCGCCTTTATTTCGGTCACTCGTCAACCAGCAACCGAACCATCGGTCAATCTGGCTATGATTCGTTTGTGGGACTATTCCCCTTTCTATCCATCGGATTGCTTCATGGAAGTATCGGAAGAGGTTGCGGATTCTTCCCGGTCTACCTTTTCTGTTTATCGGGCGGGTCTACCAGCGTGTCTACCTATCATTTTAATCATCGCACAAGCCGACCGAAAAATCTACCCTTGGGTCTACCTGTTGTGTGACACTGTTTCTGCATATACTATATATAGTATATTAATACACAAAAACAGGACTATATCTACCAGATATAGTCCTGTTGCTTGGTGGAGGCGAGGGGAATTGAACCCCTGTCCGAAAATCCATCCATACATCTTTCTCCGAGCGCAGTTTACCGTTTTTGCTCGAAAGAGCAGTTTCCCTTACGGATGCACCGGCAAACAAGCACATCCGTTCGGTAGACTTTTATTCATCGGCAGTACAAGACACTCCTGCCTGACGTTCACCACTTCATAATGCCCAAACTAAAGCCGTGGTCCTCCTCAGCCGGACAGCTGCTTTTAATTAAGCAGCAACCGCCATTTCTTTGTTGAAATTTACGGTTGTAACGTTATTTTTAGCGTTTATATTTAATAAACATGGACTTTTATAGAGGTGCCCGCCTCTGCTCGCTTGACATACTTCAAAATCCCCGTCGAAAGCCTGTACGCCCCCGTATGGTAGAGATTTTTAACGGACCCGTTCCTTCAACGCCCGGTCTATGGTCCGTTTTGCATCGCGCTTTGCCAGATCGTCGCGCTTGTCATACAGCTTTTTACCTTTGCACAGACCCAGTTCCACCTTTACCCTGCCGTTTTTGAAGTAGAGGGAAAGCGGAATCAGCGTCAAGCCCTCCTGCTTTAAGGTGCCGTAGAGCTTGAGAATCTCCCGTTTGTGCATCAGCAGCTTTCTGGGACGGATGGGGTCGCGGTTAAAGATATTTCCCTTTTCGTAAGGGGAAATGTGCATCTGCTTGATGAACAGCTCTCCATTTTGGATGTCGCACCAGCTGTCCTTCAGATTGACCTGTCCTAAGCGCAGCGATTTGACCTCGGTGCCAAACAGCTCGATGCCTGCCTCATAGGTTTCCTGAACGAAATAATCATGTCTTGCCTTTCGGTTGACCGCTATGCTCTTGGTCCCCGGTTGTTTCATCCTGCGCACCTCCCTGCTGTTGCTGTATTCATTTTATTATACCCCATTTTTTACAAAAATGCAAGCAGGAAAATTTCTCGTTTCTTCTTCGCATGTAGCACTACAATACATATTGGACAAAAGAATAAAAAGATATGAGGAATAGGGTCTCATGGGTTATAGTTAAGTTAC
>PPYF01469353.1_pt1 | contig 57779 bp, 42 predicted proteins | sample 1559871 | NCBI WGS metagenome assembly PPYF01 (sample SAMN08240021, study PRJNA423297) | Human gut metagenome, whole genome shotgun sequencing project.
CAAAAGCGTAACGACCACTCTTTCAGTTGAATCGCTACGCTTTTCTCAAATTTACTTTTTAGCTATCTGTTTATTTTATAACATGAGAAACGTAACATTAGGCCTGATAATAGGGGCCGCACTTCTAGTTAGTGGTAGTCTGTCACTGAAGGCAACCGAGAATAAAATGAAATTATGGTATGATAAACCTGCAGATGAATGGATGAAGTCTCTTCCTTTGGGGAACGGTCGTCTTGGTGTAATGATCTATGGTGGCATAGAAACAGAAACACTCGCTCTAAACGAATCAACAATGTGGTCAGGGGAATATGATGAACATCAGCAACGTCCATTCGGAAGAGAAAAACTCAATCAAGTAAGAAAGCTATTTTTTGAAAATAACTTGTCAGAAGGTAATCACGTCGCAGGAAATATGATGGCAGGTAGCCCACATTCAGTAGGAACACATCTTCCCATAGGTGACTTGAAAATAAATTTTTCATATCCTCAAGGAGAAATATCAGATTATCGCCATGAACTGGATTTACATACTGCTATAAACACAGTTAGCTATAAAGTAGGTAATACTGAATATATACGCCAATGTATCGCTTCTAATCCAGATGACGTAGTTGCCATGCATATAAAAGCTAGTCGTCCAAAAGCAATAACGATGGAACTTGAATTGAAATTACTCAGACAGGCAAATGTAGTAGCATCCGGTAACCAACTTATTTATACCGGTAATGCAGAATTTGAAAAACATGGTAAAGGAGGAGTACATTTTGAAGGACGTATTGCTGTACAAATAAAAGGAGGAACAATAAAGGCTGAAGGGAAAAAACTTTATATTGAGAAAGCTACTGAAGTCACTTTATTATCTGATGTACGTACTAATTTTAAAAACAATACGTTCTCTGGTTACAACTACAAAATAAAATGTGAGAAAACAATTGAATTAGCATCAAAGAAAGATTTTAAGACTCTGAAGAAAAAACATATAGAAGACTATTCTCCACTTTTCTCCCGGGTAGGACTTTCGTTTGAGCATCACGCAAAGTTTGATCACCTACCAAACGATGAACGTTGGGCACGGGTAAAGAAAGGAGAATCTGATCCTGGATTAGATGCATTATTTTTCCAATATGCCCGCTATCTGTTGATCGCTTCTTCACGTCCTAATTCTCCTCTACCTGTAGCTTTACAAGGTTTTTTTAACGATAACCTCGCTTGCCATATGGGATGGACTAACGATTATCATTTGGATATCAATACTGAACAAAATTATTGGATTGCTAATGTAGGTAATTTAGCAGAATGTCATCTCCCTCTTTTTGACTATATTAAAGATCTATCAATTCATGGTGCAAGAACAGCAAAAGATTTATATGGTTGTAAAGGATGGACTGCACATACTACAGCCAATCCATGGGGATATACAGCTGTATCAGGTAGTATTCTTTGGGGATTATTCCCGACTGCATCTTCTTGGCTTGCCTCTCATTTATGGACACAATATGATTACACACAAGATAAAGATTTTTTAAAGAATACCGCATATCCATTATTAAAAAGTAATGCTGAATTTCTATTAGATTATATGGTAATAGACCCACGAAATAACTATTTGGTAACAGGTCCTAGTATCTCGCCGGAAAACAGTTTTCGCCATCAAGGACAAGAATTTTGCGCATCTATGATGCCGACTTGCGACCGTGTACTAGCTTATGAGATATTCTCGGCATGCCTGCAATCTACGGAAATATTAAATGTCGATGCCTCATTTGCCGACAGCCTCCGTACCGCTATCAGCAAACTCCCTCCTTTCCGTATCAGCACAAACGGAGGAGTACAGGAATGGTTTGAAGATTACGAAGAAGCACATCCCAATCACCGTCACACCACACACTTATTATCCCTCTATCCTTATTCTCAGATTACCTTAAATAAAACACCCGAATTAGCAAAAGCTGCCCGAAAAACTATTGAAAGACGTTTAGCAGCCAAAGATTGGGAAGATACAGAATGGAGTCGTGCTAACATGATTTGCTTTTATGCCCGATTAAAAGACTCTGAAAATGCTTATAATAGTGTAAAACAATTACTTGGAAAACTATCACGTGAAAATATGTTTACAGTTTCTCCCGCTGGTATTGCCGGAGCAGGTGAAGACATCTTCGCTTTTGACGGGAATACAGCCGGAGCAGCAGGTATTGCAGAAATGCTATTGCAAAGTCACGATAATTGCATTGAATTATTACCGTGCTTACCTAAAGAATGGAAAAACGGAAATTTTAAAGGACTTTGTGCTCGGGGAGGTATTGAAATAGATGCGAGTTGGAAAAATAGCCAAATAGAAAATGCAGTACTAAAAGCTACCGCTCCAATAGTATTTACTCTTCGTTTATCAAATGCAAAACTATACTGTTGGAAGTTGAACAAAAAAACATTCATTCCTAAAATAAAGGATGATGGACTAATTTATATATCCATGAATAAAGGAGATGATCTTACCATAATCATCCCTTAATAACAATTTTGCAGTAAATGCGTTATTTTTTGCTGCGTTTATACACTATTAAAATAACACATTTACCTAATTTTGACTCGTTGAATTTAGAAAATTATCACATTAAATCTAATAATATATGAAACGAATTCGAGATTTCCCCACCACTGACAAGACAACGATCTAGTTGCCAGAAATGTATTAACCTAATATTAATTTTAAATTATCCATGAAAAATATGAAAGAAAGACTCTTTTCATTCTTTAAAATGAATCGACTGATTCCAGTCATACTCTGTCTTTTCTTTGCGACAAGTATATATGCGCAAAATAGAGAAGTGAAGGGTATAGTGACAGGTGACGATAATGAACCTATGGCAGGAGCTACCATCAAAATAAAAAACAGTCAAGGTGGTGCAATTGCAGATATTGACGGAAAATTCACTATGCGAGTAAAAACCGGAGATATATTAGAAATTTCGTTTCTTGGTATGAAAAAGCAAGAAATAAAAGTAGATAGTAACGACTTTTACTCTATTAAATTATTTCCTGAAGCTAATGAGTTTGACGAAGTAACGGTAGTTGCTTTTGCCAAGCAAAAGAAAGAGAGCGTAATTAGTGCCATCTCTACAGTAAATCCACAGGAACTGAAAGTACCGAGTAGCAATCTGACAACCGCTCTTGCCGGAAGAATGTCCGGACTAATTGCTTTCCAAACAACAGGTGAACCCGGTAAGGACAATGCTCAGTTCTTTGTGCGTGGTGCCACAACATTTGGTTATAAAAAAGATCCTCTTATTTTAATTGACAACATTGAATTGAGTACAGATGATCTTGCCCGCTTGAATGTGGATGACATTGCTCAATTTTCTATTATGAAAGACGCTACAGCTACTGCTTTGTACGGCGCGCGCGGAGCAAATGGAGTAATCCTTGTGACGACTAAACAGGGAGTTGCCGGAAAGCCGAAAGTATCCGTCCGTGTAGAACAATCAGTATCCACTCCTCGAAAGAAGGTGGAATTAACAGATCCTATCACCTTTATGCGATTAAATAATGAAGCTGTAAACTCTCGGCGTGATCCTAACAATCCTGCTGCCAGCGCTAATTACACAGTTTATAGTCAAGAAAAAATAGAAAATACAATTGCTGGTACCAACCCATATTGTTATCCGGCAGTAAATTGGTATGATGAACTATTCAATGACTACGCTCTTTCTACAAGAGTAAATGCTAATCTAAGTGGAGGAGGCAGTGCAGTACGTTATTATGTAGCAGCTTCATACACCAAAGACGGAGGAGTGATCAAAAATGATAAACTCAACAACTACAACAGTAACATTAACTGGCAACGTTATTCTGTTCGGTCTAATATCAATATGGATCTTAGCAAGACTACAGAATTCTCTATTCGCGTCAATGGAAATTTTGATGACTATACCGGTCCGTTGGACAGTGGTGAAGGACTTTATAAAAAGGTAATGAAGACAAGCCCTGTTATGTATCCTAAAAGTTATCCTGCAACAGGCGAATATGTCAATGCTACGCATGTGCTATTTGGTAATGCCGATAAAGGAGCCTACATTAATCCATATGCAGATATGGTTAGAGGATACAAAGAATCCAATAATTTATTGGTAGCTGCACAAGCAGAATTAAAACAAAAGTTCGACTTCGTAACCAAAGGATTGGATGCCCGAATCTTAGTTAGTACCACTCGCTCTTCTTATTCCGACCTTACTCGAGCTATCAATCCTTATTATTATCAGGCCGACTATGACAAAGAAACCAATAGTTATACATTAACTAACATTGTAGAAGGGGAAGAGTATTTGTCATACAATCAAGGAAGCAGAAATATCAACACTACCAACTATGTAGAAGCTGCCATCAGCTATAACCGAACATTCGGTGTGCATGCCACTAGCGGAATGTTAGTATATACTCGCCGAGAAGAAAAAAGATCAAGTGAAGACACTCTACAGAAATCACTACCACGCAGAAACCAAGGGCTAGCAGGTCGCTTTACCTATGCTTACGATTCCAGGTATTTTGCAGAATTCAACTTTGGATATAACGGTTCTGAACGGTTTGCTGCTCACGAACGATACGGTTTCTTCCCTTCCTTCGGTTTAGGGTATATCATTTCGAACGAAAGCTTTTGGGAGCCATTATTAAACACAATGGATAAACTGAAATTCAAAATGACCTATGGTCTGGTAGGTAATGATGCCATTGGAAGTTCAGATGATCGTTTCTATTATTTATCGGAAGTAAATCCAAATGATGGTGGACGTAGCCAATATTTTGGAACAAATTACGGCAACCAAATGAATGGTGTATCTATTTCTCGTTATCCCAACACTAATATTACATGGGAGAAATCAAAGAAAGGGAACTTTGGTATTGAATTAGGTATGTTCAACAGTGCATTAGAAGTTCAAGCTGACTTCTTCTATGAACGTCGTACTCAAATTTACCAAAACCGCGCCTACATTCCTTCTACAATGGGACTTTCTGCCGGAGTAAGTGCTAATATAGGTGAAGCATCTTCCCGAGGAGTTGATTTATCAGTCAACTATTCTTATATTGCCAATAAAGATTTCTGGATAAAAGGAATGGGTAATTTCACGCTTGCCAAAGGAAGGTATGAAGTCTATGAAGAACCAGATTATGCTAGTTACGGACAAGGGTATCGTTCTAGAATAGGGCAACCAATCAACTTTAATTACGGATATATCGCCGAACGCCTATTTATTGATGAAAATGATGTTGCCAACTCTCCCTCACAAACAAGTTTCAATGGTGGAGCCATGCCGGGAGATATTAAATATAAAGATTTAAATAATGATGGAAAAATTACTAGTGAAGACCAAATTTTTCTCGGTTATCCTAATCAACCTGAAATTACTTACGGATTTGGTTTCTCTACCGGCTACAAAGGATTCGACCTCTCTATGTTTTTTCAAGGAAATGCAAGAGTATCTTTTTTCATCGACCCTAGAAACACATCTCCTTTTGTAAACTACGATGCAGGTGGAAAGACGGGTGTTCAACAATGTTTGGATGTTATAGCCAAAGATCATTGGTCTGAGGACAATCGTAATATATACGCATTTTGGCCACGTTTATCTCCCACACTTGTTGAAAATAATATGCAAACAAGTACCTGGTGGATGCATGACGGATCATTCATTCGTCTGAAAACTGTAGAATTAGGCTATACATTCTCGCAAAAAGCTCTGAAAAAAATAGGTGTACAATCTTTGCGCCTATACTTAACGGGAAGTAACCTACTAACCTTCAGCAAGTTTAAACTATGGGATGCAGAAATGGGTAATAATGGCCTAGGATATCCTATTCAGCGAGTATATAACCTCGGCATTAACATTAACTTCTAAAAAGCAATGATATGAAAAAATTTACGAAATATATTCCTACTATCATTTTGACGTTGCTTTGTTCTTGTTCAGATTATTTGGATATCGTTCCCGATAATGTGACAACATTGGACATTGTATTCAACAACAGAAATACAGCCGAACGCTATTTGGCCAACTGCTACCATTTTGTTCCAGACCATGGATCTGTCAAACGAATCCCCGGCATGGGAGCCGGACACGAATGTTGGTTCTATACTACTAATGACTCTCACTTTGACAATGAAGTCAGCTTTTATATAGCCCGTGGATTACAGAATATTGATGCTCCTTATGCCAATTATTGGGACGGAGAAGGAGGAAGTAATCTTCCCATGTTCCGTGCCATTAGAGAGTGTAATATCTTTCTTGATTATGTAAGAGATCAGCATAAAGTGAACGACTTGACAGATTCTGAACGAAAAAGATGGATCGCCGAAGTAAACGTACTAAAAGCCTATTACCATTTTTTTCTATTTGAACACTATGGTCCTATTCCTATTGTAGACAAAGCTCTTCCTGTATCGACTGATCCAGAAGGAGTAAAAGTTACTCGCATGCCAGTAGATCAAATAGTTGATTACATGGTAAAGCTCATAGACGACTCGTACAAAGACTTGCCACCAGTCATCACTATGGAAGCTACAGAAATGGGACGTTTGACACAACCTGCAGCATTAGCCCTTAAAGCCAAAATACTGCTGTGGGCAGCTAGTCCTCTCTTCAATGGAAACAAAGATTATGCAAATTTCAGAAACGAAGAAGGAGAACCATTCATCAACCAAGAATTCAGCCGTGAAAAATGGGTGAAAACAGCTGAAGCATGCAAAGAGGCCATAGAATCTGCAGAAACCAATGGATGTCAACTTTATGACTGCAGCATGGACATGTCTTATAGCCAGGACCTACCAGAAGAAATATTTTACAGCATGAATATCCGTCAAACAGTAACAGAACGTTTTAACTCCGAATTGATATGGAGCGTAGGCAAACAGGGTACCAATGAACTGCAAAACCTATCGATGGCTTGTATTGTTCCTTCTTTGCAACAAGGAAGTGGAAACGGTCAAGTAACAGGCAGTATTTTGCAAAGCAGGGCAGCAGGTGTATATGCTCCTACACTGGAAACAGCGGAACAATTTTACAGTAAAAATGGAGTGCCCATTGACGAAGACAAAGAATGGTTAACAAGCGGAAACTATGATAATCGTTACACAACCCGACAAGTGACTAGTGCTGATAAATATAACATGCGAACAGGCTGGACCACTGCCGTACTTCACTTCAACAGAGAACCCCGCTTCTACGGGTCTCTCGGTTTCGATGGTTCCACTTGGTATGGTAACGGACGTACAGATGTCAATGACTTGAATTATGTAGATGGTAAATATGGAAGAAACTCTGGAAACAAATGGGGATTTAACTACTCCATTACAGGTTATTTCGCTAAAAAAGTAGTATATTATCAAAATGCTATAACTCAATCTTCACAAGTAGTCTACGAATACCCATTCCCTATTATCAGATTAGGCGACTTGTATCTAATGTATGCAGAATCACTTAATGAAGCTGCAGAAGGTGATAATAATGTACCGGAAGAAGTTTATACATACCTACGGAAGGTACGTGAACGTTCCGGATTGAAAAAAGGTGTACTTGGACAGACCGAAGATATAGGAGATGTCAGAGTAGCATGGGAAAAGTACAGCAATGATCCTACCAAACCTAAAACTAAAGATGGGATGAGAAGTATCATCAAACAGGAACGTAAAATTGAACTTGCGTTGGAAGGACATCAATACAATGATCTCAGACGATGGAAAGACGCTTCAAAAGAACTGAGTAAATCCATTAAAGGATGGAACGTACAAGGAGAAATAGAAGAAGACTTTTATAAAGTCACAACTCTTTTTGTTCCTCGCGCATTTACAACTAAAGACTATTTGTGGCCTATAAAAAAACAAGACTTACAAGTAGACGACAAATTAATTCAAACGTATGGATGGTAATTATAAACATCGAAAAACAATGAAAAAAAGAATCTTATATTATATATGGATGGCATGTGCGGCAGTATTGCTACACAGTTGCGAAGATGTAGAAACTCATAAACCTTATGGGGATGACAGTGGACATGCTCCTGGTACAGTACAAGTGACTTCCTATGAACAAATTCCTGGTGGAGTGACATTGAAATTCACTGCTCCAACAGACGAAGATCTATTGTATATCAAAATAAAATATACACTTGACAATGGAAAAGAAATGGAAGCACGTGCTTCTCTCTATACTGATGAAACGACAATAGAAGGTTTCGGTAATACGAACCCGAAAAAATTAGTAATTTCAGCCGTTAACAAAATGGAGAAAGAAGGAGAAGCTATCATCACCGAAATAGTACCTGGAAAACCGGCATACCTTACTGCCATTGAAGAAATAGAGGTAAATCCTACATTCGGAGGTATTTATATACATACTACAAATGGAGGCAGAAACTATCTCATCTTTGATGTCTCTACAAAAGATTCAAAAGGTAATTGGAATGTAGAACATACAGAATATACTTCTGTAAAAAACATCGGCTTTACACTCCGAGGGTTCTCTGCCGAACCACATGATTTTAAAGTCCGTGTCCGCGATCTATATGATAACCAGTCAGAGGAATACTTAACAACCTTGACACCACTATATGAAGAAAAATTGGATTTGACCAAATTCAAAACTTTCTATCTAGCCAATGATATAAAGATGGACAACGCAGGTCATACTTTGGAGTCTTTATTCAATGGAGATCATGGATTAAACAGTTGGAATTATGCTCACGGTTATGACTTTAATCCTTCCGAGTTTCCTGTATGGTTTACATTCGATATGGGTCAAACCGCTCAATTAAGCCGCTTCACCTCATGGCAACGCTCCATGGGAGGTAGTTATTACTATCGTGCAGGTGCTATCAAAGAATGGGAAGTATGGGGACGTTCTGATTTACCATCTTCGGACGGAAGTTGGGACGGATGGACCAAACTGGCAGATTGTGAAAGTATAAAACCTTCCGGATGGCCCGCCGGTTCAAATTCAGAAGAAGATATAACATATGCTAGTAAAGGAGAAGAATTTGAATTTCCGGCAGATATTCCTCCAGTAAGATACATTCGATTTAAAATACTTTCTACTCATGACGGTGCCGGATTGGTAGTTATGCAGCAACTTTGGTTCTACGGAACCCCGATACAATAACCTTTTAACAAAGCAAAAGTATGAAAAAAATAAATATATTGATTCTCTGTAGTATCCTGTGCTTTTTCTATTCGTGTAATGGCATGCTGGATGGTATTCAGCCTTATCTAGACGAGGGAGAAAAAATCTATGTAGGAAAACTTGATTCACTCAAAGCTTTTACTGGAAAAAATAGAATCAAAATAGAAGGGAAAATGATGTACGGTGTAAATCAGGTAAAATGTGTTATTAGTTACAAAGATCCTATTACATTGGAAGAAAAGTTTAAAGAGTTTCCAATAGAACGTACGGAACCACGAGAAACCTTCGAATTTATGTTAGAGAATTTAACAGAAGGACAATATGACTTCTCGATAGTCACCTATGATCCCAAAAACAACACATCTATCCCGACAGAGGTATCTGCTTATGCATATGGCGAACTATACCAACAAGCATTAACCAACCGGATTTTACATAGTATCTCTCCTGAACAAAAAGAAATTGTAAATGAAAGTGGACAATCAGAAAGAATATGGGCAGCCAAACTGAATTGGAATATATCAAGAGGAGACGGTTTAGTAGGCTGTAACCTTGAATATGAACGTCAGGACGGAACTTTAGGCTCGAAATATATTTCAGTTGACGAGACTACAACAGAACTCGACAATTTTAAAGCTGATGGAATACTCCGGTACAATAGTATATATAAACCGACAACAACTTCCTTGGACGAATTTGTTACAGAATATAAAGAAGTTACATTGCCTTCCCAAAGTTACATTGGCATTACAAAAGACCTAACCAGTCTTTATATTAAGAATGCCGGATATCCATTTAGAGGATATGATGTAAGCAATAAATGGGGAAAACCTTACGATTGGAAATGGAATGAAGTTATGGAAACTAAAAATGCCAATGGAGGTGCCGGCTTCACAGAATACAACGATGGAACAATTCAGTTCGAAACAACACAATGGAGTCAGGGATATTATGACAACGGAAAGATCTGGCAAACATTTACTTTACCAGAAGGAAAGTATGAAATGCGTATCGAAGTAAAAAACGCCGCAAATATAGGTTCTGGCAGTACCAATATCCATTTTGCTGTAGCTCAAGGCGAATCACTACCCGACAATGAAGAATTGGAAAAGTCAGACATTATCCTCTCTTACCTCAAATTTGAGTCAGAACATACTAATAAAACATCTGCCTTACCTATATTTGAACTAACAGAAGAAAAAACTATTACCGTAGGCTGGGTAGTATCTTTCTCAGATATCTGTAGAAATATAGAATTTAAGTCAGTAAGATTGTGGAGTGTAGCTGAATAAAGTTCTTCATTTTATTAAACTATTCATCAAATGTTATTCTTATAAAAATAAACCCTGGAAGTTTGTATTATAAATTTCCAGGGTTTACTATAATCAAATCTTTTACTATATATTTATCTATTTCTTTTAAAATTGAAATAGAATTCATTTAAATAGGTGGTGCAACTGTACCCGATTTTCTTTTATTGTAACTTCATTACAATTATACATCTGAATAAAATCAGACTCTTTATTTTTTTCAGTATCTAGAGAATAAATCAAATTATGACGTATCATCAAGCCATCAACAGCTTTCGCTCGAATGGCACATGAGCTATTTTTTCTCATATAAAAATAATTTTCTTCAATAGTAATATTTTTATGAACCGCCCCTTTATATTCTCTATTCTCCGGATCAATGCTAATAATCGGTTCTCCACAGTTTAAAAACGTATTTTGACGAATAGTCAAGTCGTGTACCGGTCCTGACTCATACCAACTTAATCCATCATTGGCTACAAATATTCCACTCATCTGCATGCCGTAGAATGTATTTCCTTCTATCAGAGACTTACGTCGTGTTGTGATAAGAATCCCTCTGGTTGGTACTCTTGCAAAGTAATTGTTTGTAATCCGCACTTCCGGTGTCCACGTCACGTTCTCAACAACCAGGTCTTTCTGTTGCATTACCTCCGAAGAGAATGGACTTGACAGAGTGAGTTCCATTTCTCTTGGTGTTACTAATTTTGCCTCTTTTACTTTACATTTCCCTACTACCAACAAAGAACGTGAATCAACAAGTTCTATATCGTCTCCTTTAAAAAAGGCTTCAAATCCAAAAGTCTGATCATGCATAAAACGAAGTTTTAAACGATTGTCCGACAAAAATTCTATTACTCGCAAATGTGTACCATGTATATTGATAGGATCATCGTGTGCACCTACAAAACGGGAATTCTTAATATCAATCATACCACGGCAACCAGAAACCTGAATAAAATCAGCAAATCCCGCATTAGTACGTCCTGAACCTGGACGAGGAGCAAAGTTACAACGATCAACAGTAATATTCTCACTGTATTGACAGACTACCCCGAAATTTCCTAAATAATAGAAGTTGATATTCTCCAACAGTATTCCCTTACTCCTGTTTACAAATCCACTCACTTCGTCACGGAAAGAGTCGCGCATCTGAAAAATAGTATGTAGTCCTACTTGTGGTTTTGCTTTATATTGCAGATATAACACATTTGGACGAAGTTCTACTGTACGAAGCAAATTCTCCATCGGACTCCACGAACGCCAAGTCATTTCACTTATACGGTCATACGACTGCGCTATTCCGTTCTTAAAAGACCAACCATCACCATACCACTCCAACTGTTCGTCTACAATCCGATATTGGGATGTGGGATGTACCTGAACAATCAAATAATCATTCCCCTCTTCCAATACTTCAACCTCCGTTTGAGTAGGATGTTTATAATCTATATTAAAATTTTTCAAAACAATACCTTCACATTTATCAAGTACGAAACTTGTCATTTCACCATTCATCAATAAAGTTGACCCACAACCATCAATAGTGATATTCTTTAATGTATTAAGATACAATCCGATATGTTTAGTCGGATCAGGATCATCCAACTCAGAAGTCGTATTTGATATATAATATAACATTTGTGATGATTTCGCACGGTCTAACTGATAAATTCCCGGTGAAAACTTTACAGTAACTGGCCTCCCTTTACAGTCAGCAGCTTTTTTTAAAGCTAACGCTATATTTTCAATATCTTTTCCCTGCTCCGGAAAAACCTCTATTATCCTAGACTGGGCAAAAATAGCCAACTGGATGAACCAAACGCTCATCATAAACAAAATGTACTTTTTCATGATATTGATCTTTAAATTTTACTTTTTTCACAAAGATAGAAATTATCTATACCTTATTATAAACATAAAGCAATCAAAAAATAGAATGTTTGCTGCAAATATTTCATTTTTTGATTGCTTTGTACACATATAATCTTTCTGCTATTACCTAATTTTGTATCCGAACCTATATAACATAACCCATTAAAAAAAGAAAATAATGAAACACACCTTTATTACATTTATTCTACTGTCACTTTGTATTTTCACTTATGCACAGAAAAAGATTGCACGTGAATATATCGAATGGTCTGATATTTGGATTCCCGGAGCTAATAAAACAGATCTTCCACATGTATTGCTCATCGGTAATTCCATCACACGCGGATATTATGGAAAAGTAGAAGCAGCATTGAAAGAAAAAGCATATGTAGGGCGACTCTCTAATTCGAAAAGTGTAGGTGATCCGGCTTTAATCGAAGAATTGACTGTAGTACTCAAAAATACTAAGTTCGACGTTATCCATTTCAATAATGGTTTGCACGGATTCGATTATACAGAAGAAGAGTATGATAAAAGTTTCACAAAATTAATCAAAATCATTCGTAAATACGCCCCTAAAGCCAAGTTGATTTGGGCAACCACCACTCCCGTCCGTACCGGAGAAGGAATGAAAGAGTTTGCCCCTATCACCGAACGGTTGAAAATACGTAATCAGATTGCCTTGAAACATATCAATTATGCTGGCATAGAAGTGAACGACTTATGGAAAGTAGTCATCGACCATCCCGAATATTATGCAGGCGGAGACGGGACACATCCGATCGACACAGGGTATTCAGCTTTAGCAAATCAAGTGATCAAAGTTATAAAGAATGTATTAGTACATTAAACCTTATTCATTCTATTTTAATATGGCAATAATGAAAAATCAAAAATCAACTCTATTATTAATTATCTGTTGTTTATCAACCTGCATAGTAACGGCACAACAACATGTAGAAACAATTAAAAATACTTTCTTAAATCCAAAATCAAACAAAGTGTTAGTTGTTGCTCATCGGGGAAATTGGCGTAGCGCACCGGAAAATTCAACTGCTGCTATTGACAGCGCCATTGCTATGAAAGTAGATATTGTAGAAATTGACATTCAAAAAACAAAAGATGGACAACTGATTCTAATGCATGATAATACACTAGATCGTACTACCACTGGAAAAGGAGAAATTAAAAACTGGACTCTGGCAGATATAAAAAAGTTAAAATTGAAAGATAAGGATGGAAAAGTAACAAATTATGTTGTGCCCACTTTAGAAGAAGCTTTGTTAACAGCAAAAGGAAAAATCATGGTTAATTTGGACAAAGCATATGACATTTTTGACGATGTATATGCTATATTGGAAAAAACCGAAACCCAAAATCAAGTAATCATGAAAGGAGGACAGCCTATAGAAACTGTCAAACGAGAATTTGGTTCTTATTTGGATAAAGTTTTATATATGCCAGTAATAGATTTAGGTAACAAAGAAGCTGAGAAAATAATCACAGACTATTTGAAAGAATTACGTCCTGCTGCTTTCGAAATTATTTATTCAGACCCCAAAAATCCGCTTCCTCCAAAAATAAAACAATTACTTTTTAAGAAAAGTTTGATTTGGTATAACACATTATGGGGATCACTTGCAGGAAATCATGATGATAATCTTGCACTGACCGATCCGGAAAAAAGCTACGGTTATCTGATCGAACAGCTAGGAGCCCGGATTTTACAAACAGATCAACCTGCTTATTTGCTCGATTATTTAAGAAAAAAAGGTTGGCACAATTAAATTAATAACATCTTTAATTCTCAATAAAACACATTATATGGATAAGAAAAAAATCAGTTATTTAATACTCCTTTGTTTATTCTCTTTAAGCTGCACGCTACAGGCAGAGAAATATGAAACGGTTTCTCCTAACGGAAAACTGAAGATTAAACTGAAAATAGACAATGGTACCCAATATGAAGTATGGTACGATAATACACAACTTATACTTCCTTCTCCCATCGGTTTACATCTGGCGGACGGCAGAGTAATCGGCAACGGAAGTGTAAAGTCGGCAAAGAAAAGAAAGGTGAATCAGACTATCGACGTCCTTGTTGGTAAAAACAAAGAATTACAGGATACTTATAATGAACTCACCGTTTCTTTCAACGACAGTTGCGACCTTGTAGTACGTGCTTATGATGAAGGAGTGGCCTATCATTTCGTCACCCGTCTCAACGGAGAAATTACAATCATCAGTGAAGATGCTATTTTCAACTTTGCTTCCACCCCAACCATCTATTATCCGGAATGCGATGCTAATTATTCCGGCGAAACGGATCAATCCGGACGTACCCATCAGGTGCATCAAGGATATAGAAACTTTGAAAGACTCTATAAAGTCTACAAAGGTCCGTTGGAAATTCCTTACGAACGTTTTGCTGTTTCTCCGGTATTATACGAATATCCCGATTCTCCCTATAAAGTGGTCATAACAGAATCAAATACCTATGATTATCCGGCTCTGTATATGGAATCCAACGGCTACAACTCCATGCGCGGAAAATGGGCTAATTACCCAAAAGAAACAATAGACTCCGATCCTTCCAATCCTTACTACTGGTATTCCAATCATTTGATTGTTACCAGAGAGAATTACATCGCAAAGACTGATGGAAACCGTAGTTTTCCGTGGCGTGTCATCATCGTTTCGGAAGATGACAAATCATTATTGAACAACGAACTGGTATACAAACTGGCCGATCCTTGCCGTCTGACCGATACTTCCTGGATCCAACCGGGAAAGAGTGCATGGGAATGGTGGCACAAAGCCGTTTTGGAAGGTGTTGACTTCCCCAGTGGAAACAAGCAGCTTTCTCTCCAGTTATATAAATACTACGTAGACTGGGCTTCAAAGAATCATATCGAATATATGACCTTGGATGCCGGATGGTCCGAAGATTACATCAAAGAACTATGCTCATACGCCAAAGAAAAAAATGTGAAGATTATCGTCTGGACATGGGCTAGTTGTGCCAGAGAGAATCCAAGTGACTGGATCGTCAAAATGCACAGCTACGGTGTATCGGGAGCAAAGATCGACTTTTTCGAACGGAATGACCAGATAGCCATGCGATGGGGAAAAGAATTTGCAGAACGCCTGGCCGAAAAGCAAATGGTAGCTATTTTCCACGGTTGCCCGGTCCCTACCGGATTGCATCGCACGTACCCTAATATACTGAACTATGAAGCAGTAAGAGGAGCAGAATGTAACTTTTGGGAAAAGACGTTGACTCCCGAATATCACACTCGTTTTCCTTTCATCCGCCTGTTGGCAGGACCGGCAGATTATACTCCGGGATCCATGAGAAGTGTCACTCAGGATGAATTCAGACCGATGGATATAGATAATACTCCGCCCATGAGCATGGGAACACGTTCGCATGAATTGTCCATGTTTGTCATTTACGACCAGTGGATGGCTTATTTATGTGACTCACCCACTGAATACAATAAATATCCGGATGTACTCGACTTCCTTTCCAAAGTTCCCGCAGTTTGGGATAAGACCTTGCCATTGCAAGCAAAATTAAGCGAATACATCGTGACAGCCAAACAAAAAGGCAATGACTGGTATGTGGGCGGAATGACCAACTGGGATGCCCGTTCTACAGAAGTGAACCTCAGCTTCCTGAAAGACAATGTCTCCTATCAGGCAACTATCTTTAAAGACGCTCCGAACTCCTACGAGCAACCTAAAGAATTCATGGTAGAGAAAAGAACAGTGGATAGTAAAACTATATTAAATATAAATATGGCAAAAGGCGGTGGATTCGTTATTCGTTTGGAAGCAGAAAACTAATATCGCTATGAATAAAATTTAAATGAGATAATTACATCTCAAAGAACGGTACCATCTGATACACGGAATGGTACACTCCAATACATTAAACGGTACCTTCCAACATACTGGATGGTACCGTTTAATGTATTGGAAGGTACCGTTTGTATATCCTATCATAATCCCAGCTTCGCCGAAATCTCCAGCATCCGCTGAATAGGCCTCACTGCCTTCTCCGCTATTTCGGGATCTACGGTAATCTCCGGTGACTCATTCTTCAGACACTCATAGAGCTTCTCTAACGTATTCAACCGCATAAAGCTACACTCGTTACATCCACAGGTGCTATCGTTCGGAGGAGCGGGGATAAACGTTGTCTGCGGACACTTCTTCTGCATCTCATGCAAGATACCCGATTCGGTAGCCACGATATACGTATTCTCCGGGTGGTTCACCGCATACTTCAGCAGTGCAGCTGTAGACCCTACCACATCTGCCAGTTTCAGCACCGTGCTTTTGCATTCGGGATGTGCCAGCACCAATGCTTCCGGATGCTGCGTTTTCAATTCCACGATCTTTTCCACCGAGAACTGTTCGTGCACATGACAAGCTCCGTCCCAAAGCAGCATATTCCTGTTCGTAACTGAGTTGATATAATTTCCCAGATTCCGGTCCGGACCAAAGATTATTTTCTCATCTTTGGGAAAACTTTCCACGATCTGCCGGGCATTGGTGGAAGTCACCACCACATCCGTTACTGCCTTCACGGCAGCTGTCGTGTTCACGTACGAAATCACGGTGTACCCCGGATGCTCTTTGACAAACTGCGCAAACTGATCCGCCGGACAACTGTCCGCCAGCGAACAACCCGCTTCCATGTCGGGCACCAGCACTTTCTTATCCGGACAAAGCACCTTCGCCGTCTCACCCATAAAGTGAACGCCGCACATCACAATGATATCCGCCTCCGTTTTGGCAGCCAGTTGAGCCAACGCCAGACTGTCGCCAATGTAATCGGCGATATCTTGTATTTCACCCTTCTGGTAGTAGTGGCCCAGAATGATTGCATTCTTTTCTTTCTTCAGCTCATTAATAGCCTTTATGAGATTATTCATAATAATATTCTTTTATTTCTTCCTTTTAAAAAAAATCCTTTGTTAGTGATAATAGCCTGTTAATAGTGTTAGCAAATAAATACGATTTTTCTTGCCGGATAAGTTATTAGTCCATACTTCTGCTTTATAAGTCCGTTATGAACGGAAGGAAAGGTGGAAGATTGACTATTTATTATCTTCATTATCAATGCAAGCCCTATCAAATGGGAGAATACTATTAACTCCCTGTTGATAAAGTGCAAAGTTAAAAACTTTATGGATATAAATAGGCAGATAAGTGCTGAAAAATATGTTGATGTCTGCATAGAAAGTTTCGTCTTTGTTTTTTGGAATGTTCATAATGAAGGCCCCTTATACCTTCTTTTGAATAATGCAAGAATTATTTTTCAAATTCTTTCCCGATTGTTTTGACAGGTTTTAAACCGTTATCAACACCTCTGTTAACAGAAAAGAACTACCTTTGCAACCGAAATGTAATAAATGAACAACGTATGCGAAAACTGAAAATAACAGAGCTGAACCGTATCAGTGCCGAAGAGTTTAAACAGGCAGAAAAGCTGCCTCTGGTGGTAGTGCTGGATGATATTCGTAGCCTGCATAATATAGGTTCGGTATTCCGCACGTCGGATGCTTTCCGTATCGAGTGTATCTATCTGTGTGGAATAACGGCTACTCCTCCCCACCCCGAAATGCATAAGACGGCTTTGGGCGCAGAGTTCACTGTTGACTGGAAGTATGTTAATAACGCTGTTGATGCTGTTGATAACCTCCGCAAAGAAGGATATATTGTTTATTCGATAGAACAGGCGGAAGGCAGCATTATGCTGGATCAACTCGAACTGGACAAGACGAAGAAGTACGCTATCGTAATGGGAAATGAAGTGAAAGGGGTGCAACAGGAAGTGATTGATCATTCGGATGGTTGTATCGAGATTCCCCAATATGGTACCAAGCATTCTCTGAACGTGTCTGTAACAACGGGCATTGTCATCTGGGATTTGTTCAAAAAGCTACGTTGACGGTGTAAAATCAGTCGGTTAATAATTAGTTAATAAGTGGTTGATATCATAGTTAACTTGCTATTAATCAATATTCTTTTTCTGTTCATAATTGTGTGGGATAATAAGAGAGTATTGTAGCAATCTACTCTTGGATGAGTCTGATTGATTCAGTGTTTATTAACCATCCTGTTTCAAGCTGTTATCAGATGGCATCACAGCTATTAATAGCTGACTTCTCAACTGTTAATACTTGTCATGCAGACTATTAACACCTGACAAGTCAACTGTTAATACCCTAGAAGTCAGATAAAGCGGGGTAATTTTCCTATGGTGATTGTGGAATTAGATTTAATAGAAATATGATGGTTACTAACGACGTTGATAACCTTATGACAAGGTGAATCAGATTTGTCCGTTCTCTACCAGCAGCACGACTCTTTCCGTCAGTTTATCTTCTCCCAACGGATCATATTCCTTTTTCAGACTGGCACCGAACAGTGCGGCAAATGTCTGATAGAATCCTGCTTTAAAAGGTCCCATAAAAGCTTTCACCAGTTCATAACTGGTGGAATTACTTTGGCGGTCTATCAATTTAATCAAGAGTTTGCCTTGTGTAAAAGAGAGTTTCTTCATCCGTGCGGTATATTGTTCCTTCAGTCCTTTTTCCACCCGTTTGAGATGTTTTTGGCGAGCCTTCTCGTTGGGTAATGTTTGAAGATACTCGTAAGTTTCAATAATAGCCTGGTTAATTTCTTTGGAGATAGGATATACCTTTTTTACGTTACGTACCAGCCGGTAGTATTCCAGCCGTTCTTTTTCGTTTTTGAATTTTAGCGGGCGGAAGATATAAACAGTCCTTAACTGGACACATGGAATGGTATCTCCGTTGTAGATACACATCGGAACCAAGTATCCGTTGATGCTTTGCTTATCCTGTGCCTGCATCTTCGATGAACAGACCATAGCAAACGCCATCATTATTACTATGTTAAGCCTCCTTTTCACGTTACAAAAATAGAATTAAAATTTTATTATTCAGACATTTCTTTTAGACGTTAACCTATTTAAAGTATCTTTGCGGCCTTGTCTGTAAAAACGCAAGGTGCAAACAAATAATTTATTGATGAAAACTACTCAACTATTTCGGTTGATAAGTATTATAAACAGCCTGTTCATTATTCCTGCTTGTAGTGCTCAAAACCCTTCTCAAAGTCTTATAGAAGATGTTTTTGAAGATTTATCTGTTAATAATAGTGTTGATAATGCTGTTAATGAACCCAACTGGGAGAATGAACTGGAAGAATTGTCCGTCCGCCTTCACGAACCTGTAGATTTAAACCGGGCTACCCGTCAACAATTGGAACAATTTCCTTTTCTCAGTGATATTCAGATTGAACATCTGCTGGCCTATATATACGTGCATGGGCAGATGAAAACTCTTTATGAACTTCAGTTAATAGAGGATATGGACAGGCAGACTATTCAGTATCTATTGCCTTTCGTATGCATCAAAGCTATTAACAATGAGTCGTCTTTTCGGTGGAAAACTATGTTGAAAAGCGCTATGAAGTATAGAAAGAATGAAGTGATAACTCGCATAGATATACCGTTTTACAAGCGGAAAGGTTATGAACATACCTATTTGGGACCTTCTGTTTATAACTCTGTTAAATACGCTTTCCGTTATCGCGACCAGCTCTATGCAGGTCTCGTTGCGGAGAAGGATGCCGGTGAACCCTTCCTTGCTCTGCACAATCGTCAAGGATATGATTATTATTCCTTTTATCTCTTACTCAAAGACTGTGGGCGGTTAAAAACATTGGCTGTTGGTAACTATCGGTTAAGTTTCGGACAGGGGCTGGTGATCAGCACGGATTACTTACTGGGAAAGACCGTATATGCTTCTTCTTTCAACACCCGCAGCGGAGGAATCAGAAAACATTCTTCTACTGACGAAACTAATTATTTTCGGGGAGTGGCGGCAACCGTAAGCATTACAAAACAATGGAGTATGTCCGGCTTTTACTCACACCGTTCGCTGGACGGTGTGCTGACCGATGGCGAAATAACTTCTATCTACAAAACCGGACTACACCGCAGCCAGAAAGAAGCCGATAAAAAGAACCTGTTCACCATGCAGCTGACCGGTGGAAACGTGAGTTATCAACAGAACCGTATCCGGCTGGGTATCACCGGTATTTACTATGTTTTCAACCGACCTTATGAACCGCAATTAACAGGTTATTCCCAATACAACATTCATGGAAATCAGTTCTACAATTTAGGAATAGACTATGCCTACCGCTGGCATCGCTTTTCTTTGCAAGGAGAGACGGCTATGGGAAAACAAGGCAGTGCTACTTTGAACCGCTTCCAGTATTCACCGGTGGAAGGAACTCAGTTGATGATCGTACAACGATACTACTCATATAATTATTGGGCCATGTTCGCCCATTCTTTTGGAGAAGGAAGTGCGGTTCAAAACGAACAGGGATATTATCTGGGGGTGGAAACTTCCCCTTTCCGCCATTGGCACATCCTTGCTTCCTTCGATCTGTTTTCTTTCCCGTGGAAGAAATACCGGATCAGCAAACCTTCCCGAGGTATGGACGGATTGCTTCAGGCTACGTTTACTCCGCACAGTAATCTGACAATGTACTTGAAATATCGTTATAAACAGAAAGAGCGTGACTTGACAGGTAGCAAAGAAAACCTAACGCTTCCTATTTTTCATCACCAACTTCGATATCGTTTGAACTATTTTTATGGAGATGTGTTTAGCTGTCGTACAACTTTAGATTACAACCATTTTCATTCTCAAGACAGGGCTGCTAGTAAAGGATATCAAGTTACACAAATGATGTCCTCCCAACTGCCTTGGACCAGGCTGTTTGCTGACGTTCAAGGCAGTTATTTTTCTACAGACGATTATGATTCGCGGGTATATGTATCAGAGAAGGGATTGCTTTATACATTTTACACTCCCTCCTTTCAAGGTCGTGGATTTCGCTGTGCCGTTCGTCTGAGATATGAACCGAATGAACATTGGATGTTTATAACTAAATTCGGAGAAACCGTTTATCTCGACCGGAATGAAATAGGTTCCGGCAATGATTTAATCTTTGGAAATAAAAAAGCTGACGTACAAATGCAACTCCGTATTAAGTTTTAAAGTATCTTTGCCTCTGGATATTATAAAATAGTAAATGATAAAATAATGTGAGCTTGATGTGATAAACATCCGTATTGATATATTGAACTCACATTAAAACAATTAATAAAAAGATGACTATTATTTTTCCTTCACCCATCTTCGGCCCTGTTCATTCCCGCCGCTTGGGTGTATCTTTGGGAATCAACCTATTGCCGGAAGACGGAAAAGTCTGCTCGTTCGACTGCATTTATTGTGAATGCGGCTTCAATGCCGACCATCGTCCGAAGAAGCATCTGCCCACTCGTGAAGAAGTGCGCATCGCCCTGGAAGAAAAGCTGAAAGATATGCAGAAGAACGGTCCCGCCCCCGATGTACTCACATTTGCCGGAAACGGTGAACCGACTGCCCACCCTCATTTTCCGGAAATCATAGAAGATACACTGGCACTCCGTGACCACTATTTCCCGAATGCAAAAGTAAGTGTATTGAGCAATTCTACCTTCATTGACCGTCCTGCAGTATTCGATGCATTGAACAAGATAGATAATAATATCCTGAAGCTGGATACGGTGAACGAAGAATACATTCATCTCTTGGATCGTCCCAACGGGAAATATTCCGTAAGGAAGATCATCGAAAAGATGAAAGAATTCAATGGAAATTGTATTGTTCAGACTATGTTTCTGAAAGGAAGCTACCTTGGGAAAGATATGAATAATACCTCCGATGAGTTTGTGCTCCCCTGGCTGGAAGCAGTCAAGGAGATAGCTCCCAGTCAAGTAATGATCTATACGATTGACAGGGAGACTCCCGATCATGATTTGCAGAAAGCCACTCATGAAGAACTGGACCGGATTGTAGAATTGATAAAGCGAACGGGAATTCCGGCAACAGCATCCTATTGATCGCTTACCTGAGATCATTTTAAACACATAAAACCCCCATATTATGAAAAACACGAATTTAGCCTTTTATGCTTTGGCAGGTATTTCTTCGATGCCTGCTACGCTGACAGCCGGACAAGCTCATCCGGAGGAACGACCGGCTGATAAGCAGCAACCGAATGTAATCCTGATCGTCGCCGATGATTTGGGATACGGTGACTTGAGTTGCTATGGTGCCCATCGTATTTCCACACCGGGCATGGACCGTGTGGCGAATGAAGGAATCCGTTTCACACAAGGTTTTTGCACAGCGGCAACCTCTACTCCAAGCCGCTATTCCGTAATGACCGGTCTTTATCCCTGGACAAATACCGATGCAAAAATTCTGCCCGGCAATGCGGCATTAATCATCGACACCCAGAAGATTACTTTACCCAAGTTGATGAAACAAGCCGGATACGCTACCGGTTCTGTAGGTAAATGGCATATCGGATTGGGAGACGGTAAAGTAGACTGGAATAAAGAGGTTCATCCGGGAGCTGCCGAAATAGGATACGATTATTCCTTTATTCAGGCAGCAACGAACGACCGTGTCCCATGTGTATTTCTCGAAAACGGACGTGTAGTGGGGCTAGACTCCAATGATCCGTTGTATGTGGATTACCGGCAGAATTTTCCGGGAGAACCTACCGGAAAGAATAATCCCGAACTGCTCCGGATGCACCCGAGTGTGGGACATGCCGGTTCGATAGTCAATGGGGTACCCCGTATCGGATTTCAGAAAGGTGGTAAGGCGGCGCAATGGAAAGACGAGGAAATGGCGGAATTGTTTTTGGACAAGGCGAAGCAATTTGTCAATGACCATAAAGATGCCCCTTTCTTTCTTTATTACGGATTGCATCAGCCACACGTACCCCGTGTTCCCAACGAACGTTTTGTAGGTCAGTCGGGGATGGGACCCCGTGGGGATGTTATCTTGGAAGCCGACTGGTGTGTATCCGAATTTCTGAAAGAACTGGATAAACTGGGATTGGCTGAAAATACAATCGTCGTGCTGACCAGTGATAATGGTCCGGTACTGGATGACGGATACAAAGACGATGCAGTGGAGCTGGTAGGAGATCATAAGATAGCCGGTCCGCTTCGCGGAGGAAAGACAAGTATGTTCGATGGTGGTACACGTATACCTTTTATGCTTCGCTGGCCGGCAGCAGTTAAACCACAGGTTTCCGATGCATTCGTCTGCCAGATGGATTTGCTGGCATCCTTTGCAGCCTTGTTAGGGCAGTCTTATCCGGACAAGCTGGACAGTGAAAATACCTTGGACACCTTTTTGGGCAAGAGCAAGAAAGGACGTGAAGAACTTGTCATTGAAGGAATGTTCAATTATGCCTACCGTCAGGGTGACTGGGCACTAATTCCTCCTTATTATAATCCGTATAGCAAGGAAGACGGAGACTTTATCGGTCTAGGATATGGATATAAGCTCTATAATCTGAAAAAAGATATCGGGCAGCAGGAAAATGTAGCAACCAAATACCCGAAGAAGCTGGGCGAATTGATCAACCGCTTTGAGTATCTGAAAGCGACTACGAATAAGGTGACACGCTATTGACCTCCGCTTATCCTCATGGGATTTGTGAATAAATAATAATAAAGCAGCTTCTGATTTAGGGTAACCCAAAGATGAAGTGTATTTATTACCAAACGAGTAATTTTACAATCTGACACTAATAATCTTATAGTATGTCATCTGAATTAGTTAATACCATTTTTAAAAGAATATACAAAGGCACTTAATGTCTAATACCAAATAAATAAAAACATGAAAAAAGAAACCCCCATCTCTTTACGACATCTCAGGCGTATTACCGCCATTTTATTATTATGTCCAATTTCCCTTTCTTCCATACAGGCATCCGTAGCATCGGATCAGAGTGATGTTTCTTCGGCATCCGTCTGCCAGGAACAGACTTCGGGAATCCTTCGTGCAGAAAAAATAAACCCGACGACGGTTGATGTACTGTTCGCGAACCAGCAACGGATGACTATCGACTTTTACGGAGAGAATATTTTCCGTGTCTTTCAGGACAATTCCGGAGGCATCATCCGTGACCCCGAAGCGAAACCTGAAGCGCAGATACTTGTAGACCAGCCCCGACGCAAGGTTTCCGGACTGTCGGTGGATGAGAAAGATGGATATATCACCCTCACCACTGCCCAAGTACGGATTGAACTGAATAAGCAGACCGGACTGATGAAAGTCTTTAATCCGTTAACCGGCAAATGTGTGATCGAAGAAGTCGCTCCGGTGGTATTCGGTCCTAAAGAAGTGACTGTAACCTTAAAGGAGAATCCCGAAGAATACTTCTACGGAGGCGGTGTGCAAAACGGACGTTTCTCTCATAAAGGCAAGGTTATTGCCATCGAAAATCAGAATAGCTGGACGGATGGCGGAGTGGCCTCCCCTGCCCCTTTTTACTGGTCTACCAATGGTTACGGAATGATGTGGTACACTTTCCGGAAAGGTGAATACGACTTTGGAGCAACAGAGAAAAACATAGTGAAACTGTCTCACAATTCTTCTTACCTTGATATTTTCTATATGGTCAACGACGGAGCCGTTTCCCTGTTGAATGATTTCTATCAGTTGACGGGAAACCCCGTTTTGTTGCCCAAATTCGGTTTTTACGAAGGACATCTCAATGCCTACAACCGTGACTACTGGAAGGAAGACGAGAAAGGAATCCTTTTTGAAGACGGAAAGCGTTATAAAGAAAGCCAGAAAGACAATGGCGGCATCAAAGAGTCTCTGAATGGTGAAAAGAACAATTATCAGTTCTCGGCACGTGCCGTTATCGACCGTTACAAGAATCATGATATGCCTCTCGGATGGTTACTTCCGAACGACGGTTACGGAGCCGGATACGGACAGACGGAAACGTTGGACGGCAACATCGCCAATCTGAAAAGCCTGGGAGACTACGCCCGTAAGAACGGAGTGGAAATAGGACTCTGGACACAGTCGGACCTGCACCCGAAGGAAGGTGTAAGCGCCTTGTTGCAACGTGACATCGTGAAAGAAGTCCGTGATGCCGGTGTGCGTGTACTCAAAACTGACGTGGCATGGGTAGGAGCCGGCTATTCCTTCGGATTGAACGGAGTGGCGGACGTAGGACATATTATGCCTTATTATGGCAATGATGCCCGTCCCTTTATCATTTCACTGGACGGCTGGGCAGGCACACAACGCTATGCCGGCATCTGGTCGGGCGACCAGACCGGAGGCGAATGGGAATATATTCGTTTTCACATCCCTACTTATATAGGTTCCGGTCTGTCCGGCCAGCCGAATATCTGCTCGGATATGGACGGTATCTTCGGTGGAAAGAATGCGGCAGTCAATATACGTGATTTCCAATGGAAAACATTTACCCCCATGCAGTTGAATATGGATGGCTGGGGCGCCAACGAAAAGTACCCCCATGCTTTAGGCGAACCAGCTACATCCATTAACCGTATGTATCTCAAACTGAAATCGGAATTGATGCCTTACACGTATAGCTTTGCCCGTGAAGCGGTGGATGGTATGCCTCTCATCCGTGCCATGTTCCTCGACTATCCGAATGAATATACATACGGAACGGCTACCCGCTACCAATATATGTATGGTACCGACTTTCTCGTAGCTCCTGTCTATCAGAATACGAAAGCTGATAAAGAGGGCAATGATATCCGCAATGGAATTTATCTGCCCGAAGGCACTTGGATAGACTATTTCAGCGGAGAGAAATACGAAGGCAACCGTATTCTCAGCAACTTCGATACTCCGGTCTGGAAGTTACCCGTATTTGTAAAAAACGGCGCTATTATTCCGATGACACAACCTAACAATAATGTCAGCGAAATAGACCCCTCACTTCGCATCTATGAATTTTATCCGAACCGCCATACTGCAACCGTAGAATATGACGACGACGGTGTGACGGAAGCCTACCGTCAGGAGAAATCGGTATCTACCCTGATCGAATCGAACGTAGACGCAAAGAACCGTGTGACTATCACCATTCATCCCACAGCCGGAAGTTTCGACGGTTTTGTAAAAGATAAAAAGACGGAACTGCGCATCAACGTCACGGAGAAACCGAAGAAACTGACTGCAAGAATCAACAACAAGAAAGTAAAACTGACGGAAGTAAGCACGGCAGCGGAACTTCTGAATGGAGAAAACGTATTCTGGTACGAAGAAACCCCCAATCTGAATAAGTTTGCAACCAAAGGAAGTGAATTTGAGAAAGTGGTTATCACAAAGAATCCGCTGTTGCACATCAAACTGGGCAGCACCGACATCACCGCCAATCGTATCGAACTGGACGTGGAAGGTTTCCGCTTTGAGCCGGCCGACCGTAACTTGGTAAGCACCGGAACCCTGTCTGCACCGCAAAACGCTCAGGTAAGCGAGCAGAACAGAGAAGCATATACCCTGCAACCGACTTGGGACAAAGTACCCAATGCCGATTACTATGAGATTGAATTTGACGGAATGCTTTATACGACTATCCGGGATACTCACTTACTGTTTGAAGACCTGAAAGCGGATACTCCTTACGCATTCAAAGTGCGTGCTGTCAACAAAGACGGTGTGTCCGAATGGGCAGAGATTCAGGTGAAAACGAAGACTAATCCGCTGGAATTTGCTATTCGTGGCATTGAAGGCGAATCGACTGCCGCATCGCAGGGAGGATTCGGTGTAGACCGATTGTTCAACTTCTCCGAATCGGGAGATACATGGCACACGAAGTATAACGTTAACTCCATACCATTAGATTTGATTATCGACCTCAAAACAGTTAATCAACTGGATAAGTTCCATTATCTGCCACGCGCGGATGCCGGCAACGGCACACTGCTGAAAGGAACAGTATCCTACAGTATGGACAAAGAAAACTGGACGGAAGCCGGAGCATTCGAATGGCAGCGGAATGGTGATGTAAAAGTATTTACTTTCACAGAGCGTCCAAATGCACGTTACATCAAACTGAACGTTACGGCAGGTGTAGGAAACTACGGTTCCGGTCGTGAGATCTACGTATTCAAAGTACCGGGAACGGCAAGTTACCTGCAAGGCGACATCAACAATGATGGCAAGATCGACCGCAATGACCTGACTTCTTATATGAACTATACCGGATTGCGTCGTGGCGACTCAGACTTTGAAGGTTATATCAGCAAAGGCGATATCAACATGAATGACTTGATAGATGCTTATGATATTTCTGTCGTAGCCACTCAGCTCGACGGTGGTGTCGACAGGAAAGCTACGGAGAAAGTATCTGGTTCTCTGTCCATCAGCACTCCGAAGAAGCAGTACCAGAAGGACGAAATCGTTGAAATCCGTGTGAAGGGTAATGATCTGCGTTCGGTTAATGCACTTAGCTTTGCTTTGCCTTATGATCAGAGCGACTATGAATTTGTAGGTGTGGAACCGCTGAATATGAAAGCAATGGAAAATCTGACTTATGACCGCCTGCATACGAATGGTGTGAAATCCCTCTATCCTACTTTCGTCAATATGGGAAAACAGGAGGCTTTGGAAGGTTCGGAAGAACTCTTTATTCTGAAATTGAAAGCGAAACGTAAAGTGAAGTTTGATCTGAATCTGAAAGACGGAATGTTGGTTGATAAGCAACTGAGGATGCATTCATTCTAGAATGTGTTTCGTGTAAATCATTGATATATAACAAAAGAGGATGCCTGTGGGGAACTATTGGCATCCTCTTTGGGAGACAGACGGGAAGGATTACTTTCACAAGCAGTCCTTCAGTCTGCTACCTCCATATTTAATCTGGTTAGGGATTTCTTCATTTGAATACTCTTTTTATGAAGTGAGAATCATTCTATTAGATAGTAATCTTTATTCTATTAGTTCAAAACTGTGCAGGAATGAATAAAATATAGTGTATTGAAAAAGGACTATTATTCAATATACAGGAGCTATATGCCCAACATATTGGATATATAGCTCCTGCGCGTTGGATATATAGCTCCTGTACACAGGGCATATATACCCTGCACAGAGGCTAATCAGCTCTTACTTTACATCATCCCATGTATCTGTCCGGAACGGGAAAGCAGCAATCCCTAATGTATTGCGTAAAGTGATGTTTCCTACATAATTACGGAAAGCATACCGTACGGCTACCGGTTGGGCGACCTGATCGCTCCATACTTCTATATTTCTTGTACGACCTGCAATCCGTGCTTTTGCCGGATAGAACTTCTTGTCGGCTCCTGCAATCTCGAAACCTTCCAATTCACAATTGCCCGGTGCCAGTCCGGAAGGGGCATTGTCGAGTGTGACGATCGCTTTGTTCTTTGAATATTCCACCTTTGTCATCATCGGTCCGGTAGATGGGAATTTATGGAGACCGTATGTTTTAGTCAGTGCGAGATTGGCCAGCCGGAGTCCTACTACGTTTTTCTGAGGAGGATGAATGCAGAACTCGTCGCCGACATCTATCGTAGGAATCATTCCGGAGTTGGGGATTGTCTGCAATGCTTTCATTTGTGCTTCCTGCAATAAGGCGGAATTTATGTTCCGGCTGTTTCCGTATTTGTGTGGAGCAATCTGGACATAATAAAAAGGCATATCCGGTGCTTCCCATACATTTCTCCAGAGCTGCACCATCGCGGTCATCATCGGAGCATAGATCTGATAGTTGAATAGATTCGACTCTCCCTGATACCATAGAAATCCGCGTGCCGTATAGTTTTTCACAGGCAGTAACATGATATTATACAGACATTGCAGCCGGCTGTTCGTATCTAACTTTGGATTTTTGGCGGCTTCTATATTTGCGCCTTCCACGGAGGCGAGCGTTTCTTCTGTCATCCATGCCTCGATTCGTGAACCTCCCCAGCTGTTGATGACCAGTCCTACGGGGAGATGAAGCGTTTCCGTCAGTTGTCGGGCAAAGAAGTAACCTGCGGCACTGCAATCTATAGTGGTTTCGGGCGAAGAAACTTCCCATTTCGCTCCTTCAAAGTCTGTCCGTTCTTTCACTCCTTTGGTTCGGGGGACAGTGATAAAACGGATACGGTCGCGGTAGTTGCCTGCGTTCAGAAGAGTTTCCAGCGAATGGTCGATGGGTTGTCCCATGTTTCCTTTCATGGTCATTTCCATGTTAGACTGACCGGAGCATATCCATACTTCTCCTATTAATATATCCGATAGCGTGACCCGGGTCCCGTCACTGATGGTAATAGAATAAGGGGTAAAACTTCCGGCAGGAGTATCCACTTTGACCAGCCATGCTCCCTCATCGTCTGTCGATACCTTATAAGTACGGTTATTCCACGAAGTGGTGACAGTCACCTTTTTGCCGTCTGCCCATCCCCACAGCTTAACGGAACTGTTTTGTTGGAGTACCATATGATCTCCCATCATGGCAGGGAGCTTCACTTTGCCTTGTGCAAGCGAGAAAAATAGAAGCGAGATTGTAAAAATCAGAAAATGTTTTTTCATACTATTGTTTTATTAATTAGGATTTGACAAATACTTCACTTAGGTATAGGGCAAAATTACAACCTAATTTGAATATGGAATAATACTATTTAGTCATTCTCTGACAGATTTTGGTCGATTTACTCTAACTTCGCTTCTCTTCCAATGATTCATTTCCTTTCCGATGTACTTGTAGGAGAAAGAAGTTTTGAATATATTTGTATTAAGACGCTTTACAGCATATGTTTTTGATGAGACAATAACTGAATAATAATATGAATTTGTTAATTCTATGAGTAAATTATCTGAGAATAACACATCCAGACTTGCTTCTTTGGATATTCTTCGGGGTTTTGATCTATTTCTTCTTGTCTTCTTTCAGCCAGTGTTTGCGGCGTTGGTACGACAGTTGAACTTGCCGTTTCTCAATGATATCCTTTATCAGTTTGATCATGAAGTGTGGGAGGGATTCCGTTTTTGGGATCTTGTGATGCCGTTGTTCCTCTTTATGACAGGTGCTTCGATGCCGTTTTCACTGTCAAAGTACGTCGGTATGTCCGGCAGTTACTGGCCCGTCTATCGGAGGATTCTGAGGCGGGTGTTTCTGCTGTTTATTTTCGGAATGATTGTTCAGGGAAATCTGCTTGGACTGGACAGCAGTCATATTTATCTCTATTCAAATACTTTGCAGTCTATTGCTGTCGGCTATTTCATTGCGGCAGTCATTCAGTTACATTTTTCGTTCAGGTGGCAGATAGGAATTACTATATTGTTGCTTTTCATATACTGGATTCCCATGACATTTTTGGGTGACTTCACACCGGCTGGAAACTTTGCCGAACAGGTGGACAGATGGGTCTTAGGTCGTTTCAGAGATGGTGTTTTCTGGAATGAGGACGGAACGTGGAGCTTTTCACCTTATTACAATTACACATGGATATGGAGCAGTCTGACATTCGGAGTGACTGTCATGCTCGGAGCTTTTGCCGGAAAGATTATGAAAGAAGGGAAAGCGAACCGTAAAAAGGTGGTACAGACTCTGTCGGTCATTGGTGTGCTTTTAGTAGGACTGGCGATGCTTTGGAGTTTGCAGATGCCCATCATTAAGCGTTTGTGGACAGGTAGTATGACATTACTATCCGGTGGTTATTGCTTTCTGTTGATGGCATTGTTCTATTACTGGATTGACTATAAAGGACACAGCCGTGGATTGAACTGGTTGAAAGTGTATGGTATGAACTCCATCACGGCTTACCTGTTGGGCGAAGTGGTGAACTTCCGTTGCATTGCTGATTCGGTCAGTTACGGGTTGAAACAATACATCGGAGATTATTATCCCGTATGGCTTACTTTTGCTAATTATCTTATTCTTTTCTTCCTGTTGAGAATGATGTATAAACGGGGCTTGTTTCTAAAAGTTTAGTGGAGCGGTAATCCCTCCTCTCTTAAAATAAAAAGAGCCATTTTAATCCCGAAAAGCAGGAGATAAAATGGCTCTTTCTTTATGTTGGAATCTCTTTATTTCATGACTTCTTCCGCTCTATCCAGCGCTACCTTGAAGTTCGGGCAGATATTTTCTTTTCCCAGCAATTCATAGAATCCGGATTTCTCCAACACCTTATATACTTTCTCATTGACTCCGGAAAGAATGACGGTGATCTTTTCTTTCTGCGACATTTCGCAAAGTGTAGTCAGATTATGAATACCTGTGGAGTCGATGAACGGAACTTTACGCATACGGATGATGCGTACATTCGGACGGTCTCCCAGTTGCGCCATCGTTTCTTCGAACTTCGTAGCGATACCGAAAAAGTAAGGACCGTTGATCTCATATACTTCCACTCCTTTAGGGATCATGATGTTTTCTTCGTTGACGGCGATATCCGATTCTTTATTCGGGTCGATCTCATCCGTAATGACGGAGATTTCAGTAGTCTCCATGACACGTTTCATGAAGAGTACGCAGGCGATGATCAGTCCTACTTCGATGGCAACTGTCAAGTCGAAGATAACAGTCAGGAAGAAAGTGATCAGCAGTACGGTGACATCGGATTTCGGATTCTTCAGTAAAGCCTTGAAGACGCGCCAGCCGCTCATATTATAAGATACGATGACCAGTACTCCGGCAAGGCAAGCCATCGGAATATACTGTGCAAGGGGCATCAGGAAAAGAAGAATCAGAAGAAGGACAATCGCATGGATAACACCTGCAATCGGTGTCTTACCTCCATTGTTGATATTCGTCATCGTACGGGCAATAGCTCCGGTAGCGGGGATACCTCCGAACAATGGCGCTACGATATTTGCGGCACCCTGTGCGATTAATTCCGTGTTGGAATCATGACGGTCGCCTATCACACCATCGGCTACGGTGGCAGACAAGAGTGATTCGATAGCTCCCAGCACTGCAATAGTGATAGCTACCGGAAACAGATTTTTGATAGCTTCCCAATCCAGAGCCGGTACAACGGCATCCGGCAATTCTGACTTAATGGTGAAACGGTCGCCGATGGTCGGAATGCAATCTATTCCGCCATAAGTCTTCATCAGATAGACGGCCACTGTCACTACAATAATAGCAATCAGCGAACCGGGAATTTTTTTAGAAAACCGGGGAGTGATTGCAATGATAATGATGCTGACAATACTTACAATGGTATTCCACCAATTCACGGTATCGAAATGACGGAAATAAATCATCCATTTCCCGACAAAGTCTCCCGGTACCTTTTCACCTCCGAAGGATAGTCCGAAGATATCGGCAATCTGCGTAGTAAAAATGGTAACAGCAATACCGCTGGTGAAACCGACGATAATGGGATACGGAATAAACTTGATAACGGCTCCGAGCTTGAACACTCCTAATAATATAAGGAGAACACCTGCCATGAGCGTCGCCACAATCAGTCCGGCTTCGCCATATTGCTGGATGATGCCGTAGATAATGACGATGAAAGCTCCTGTCGGTCCGCCGATCTGGACTTTGCTTCCTCCCAACAGAGAGATGATGAATCCGGCAATAATAGCGGTGATAATACCTTTCTCGGGCGATACTCCCGAAGCAATACCGAAGGCGATGGCCAGTGGAAGTGCTACGATACCGACAATGACGCCTGCCATCAGGTCCGCCATAAACGTTTCTTTCGAATAATTCTTTAAACAAGAAACCAATTTGGGTTTAAATTCAAATAACTTCATTTCTGTGAATTATTATATATAATTTGCTCTTTTGCAAAGTAGAGGTTGCAAAATTACGCAAAATAATCGAGATAAGTATGTTTAGCAACATGCTATTTGATTGTTGATAGGTTTTATCTATGAATTGATAGTTTTTATTCATCAAGAAAAGGGAGCTTATTACGAACAAATCGCTTATATTTGCGTTATAAATAGTACGACAAGTTACGTTTGGTAATAACCAATTTAAATATAGATTAGAATTATGACTAAAAGTATTAAAGGAACCCAGACAGAGAAGAATCTGCTGACTTCATTTGCAGGAGAATCACAGGCTAGAATGCGTTACACTTATTTTGCAAGTGTTGCAAAGAAGGAAGGTTACGAACAAATTTCAGCAATCTTCACAGAGACAGCTGATCAGGAAAAGGAACACGCTAAACGTATGTTCAAGTTCCTGGAAGGTGGTATGGTAGAAATTACTGCCAGCTATCCGGCTGGTGTGATCGGTAATACACTTGAAAATCTTCGCGCTGCCGCTGCCGGCGAACACGAAGAATGGTCACTGGATTATCCTCATTTCGCTGATGTAGCAGAACAGGAAGGTTTCCCGATGATTGCTGCTATGTACCGCAATATCTCAATTGCCGAGAAAGGCCACGAAGAAAGATACCTGGCTTTCATGAACAACATCGAAAATATGACTGTATTTGCTAAAGAAGGTGAAGTGGTATGGCAATGCCGTAACTGCGGTTATATCGAAATCGGTAAGGAAGCTCCTGAAGTTTGCCCGGCATGTTTGCATCCGCAGGCTTATTTCGAGGTAAAGAAAGAAAACTATTAATAAGAGGTGTTTATTAGATAATAAAAATGCCGCTTGCAATCATATGCAAGCGGCACTTTTATTTATTAAGACATTTCATTATCTGACTGTATCATCTCTGTAGATCGTTACAGTCCTTTCTTTCGTAGAGTCATTCTTGATACTGGTCACATCCCCCTTTGTGGTGAAGTACACATAGTTTCCCATATCCATAAAACGATAGACTTTGATTCCGTCATGCTCGAACAAATAGCTGACTTCGTAAGTTCGGTTGTTTTCCGATTTGCCTTGTTTCAATGGGATCCCTGTATAGCAGGAACTTACACCTGCCATAACGAATAAAAGAATAAATAGTCTAGTTAATGTTTTCATGATTATTTTTTAGCGTGTGGATAATCAATCGTATAATGCAATCCGCGGCTTTCTTTGCGTTCCATCGCCTGACGCATAATCAGATATCCTACGTTGACCATATTACGCAATTCGCAAATCTCTCTGGAGGCTACGCTGCGTTTGAACAGGCTTTCAGTTTCTTCGTAAATGATATCCAGTCGGTCCCAGGCACGTTTCAGACGAAGGTCGCTGCGGACAATACCTACATAAGTACTCATAATCTGGTTGACTTCCTTCATGCTTTGCGTGATCAGTACCATCTCTTCCGGTGAACGGGTTCCCTCGTCGTTCCATTCGGGGATGGCTTCGTTATAGGCATACTGGTCTACAACTTCCAGACTATGCTTGGCGGCAGCGTCGGCATATACGACAGCTTCGATCAGTGAGTTGGAAGCCAGGCGGTTACCGCCGTGAAGACCGGTGCAGGAGCACTCTCCCACTGCGTAGAGGCGTTCGATAGAAGACTGTCCGTTCAGGTCTACAAGGATACCGCCGCAAAGATAGTGGGCTGCCGGAGCTACCGGAATGTAATCTTTGGTGATGTCGATGCCCAGGCTGAGGCATTTCTCGTAAATATTGGGGAAGTGCTTCTTTGTCTCTTCCGGGTCTTTGTGGGTGACGTCAAGATAAACATGGTCATCACCCCGATTTTTCATTTCGTTGTCGATGGCACGGGCTACGATATCGCGCGGAGCGAGTGAAAGACGGGGATCGTATTTCTGCATGAACTCCTTGCCGTCCATCGTGCGGAGTACGCCACCGTAGCCACGCATCGCTTCCGTAATCAGGAACGAAGGGCGGTCGCCCGGATGGTACAGGGCGGTAGGGTGGAATTGCACAAACTCCATATCCTTCACCGTACCTTTGGCACGATAGACCATGGCGATACCGTCTCCGGTAGCGACTAGCGGATTGGTGGTCGTTTTATAAACAGCTCCTACTCCACCGGTGGCCATGAGAGTCACTTTGGCGAGGTAGGTATCTACTTTTCCGGTTTTCGGGTCGAGGATGTAGGCACCGTAGCATTTGATGTCCGGTGTCTGGCGGGTAACGGTTACTCCCAGATGATGCTGGGTCAGGATTTCAACGGCAAACTGGTTTTCGATCACCTCGATGTTCGGATGCCTTTGCACGGCTTTGATCAGGCTGTCCTGAATCTCTGCTCCCGTATTATCTTTATGGTGAAGAATGCGGAACTCGGAGTGTCCTCCCTCGCGGTGCAAGTCAAATTCGCCTTTCTCGTTTTTGTCGAAGTCCACGCCCCATTTGATCAGTTCTTCAATTTGCGCAGGCGCTTCGCGCACTACTTTTTCTACTGCGCCACGGTCGCTGATCCAGTCGCCGGCAATCATCGTGTCTTCAATGTGTTTGTCGAAATTATCCACCAGCAGGTTGGTGACGGACGCCACTCCTCCTTGTGCGAAGTACGTATTGGCTTCTTCCAGCCCGCTTTTACAGATAAGAGCAACTTTACCTTTGTGCGCTACTTTGAGCGCAAAACTCATACCGGCAATTCCGGAGCCGATAACGAGGAAATCGAATTTTCTTACCATAATTTTGTTTATTTCTCACCGCAAAGCTACAAAATAAGTCACTTCGTTGTTCTTTTCGTTGTCACTAATTCATAAATTTGCTACCTTGCACGCAAAAATCTGACAAAATGAATCGAATTTTTCATGCCCGCATCGCCTGGTACCAGTATTTTCTGCTGGTGGTGCTTACTGTAAATGCCGTCGGTGCTTTGTGGTGTAAATATATCTTGCCGGCAGTGCTACTAATGCTCCTGCTTATTGTAGTCATCGAACAGATTATTCATACGGTTTATACCGTATCTACCGATGGACTTCTGGAGATATCTACTGGACGTTTTATGCGTAAAAAAGTAATTCCAATTGCCGAAATCACGGCTATCCGGAAGTATCATTCCATGAAATTCGGAAAGTTTTCGGTGACGAATTATGTCTTGATAGAGTATGGAAACGGGAAGTTTGCTTCGGTGATGCCTGTCAAGGAACGTGAATTTGTGGAGTTGATTAAAAAGAGAATGGAACAATAAATTTTATACCTATGAAATACCAAGTCATTATCATCGGTGGCGGTCCCGCAGGATATACAGCCGCCGAAGCTGCCGGCAAAGCCGGTTTGAGTGTACTCCTTATCGAGAAGAATAATCTGGGAGGTGTCTGCCTGAATGAAGGATGCATCCCGACGAAAACGCTGTTGTATTCGGCAAAGACTTACGACAGTGCACGTCATGCCTCGAAATATGCGGTGAATGTCTCCGAAGTCTCTTTTGACTTGCCGAAGATCATTGCCCGTAAAAGTAAAGTGGTACGCAAACTGGTATTGGGTGTAAAGGCAAAACTGACCTCCAATAATGTCGCGATGGTGACGGGAGAGGCGCAGATCATAGATAAAAATACGGTTCGCTGTGGCGCAGAGACATACAATGCGGAAAATCTGATCCTTTGTACAGGCTCCGAAACCTTCATCCCTCCTATTACCGGCGTGGAAACGGTGAATTACTGGACGCATCGGGATGCGCTGGACAGTAAGGAGCTGCCTGCCTCCCTTGCCATTGTAGGCGGTGGCGTGATCGGTATGGAGTTTGCGTCATTCTTTAATAGTCTCGGTGTGCAGGTGACGGTGATTGAGATGATGGATGAGATTTTGGGAGGAATGGATAAGGAACTGTCTGCATTGCTTCGTGCCGAATATGCGAAGCGGGGCATTAAATTCCTGCTCAGCACTAAAGTTGTCGCTTTATCACAGACGGAAGAGGGTGCGGTTGTTTCTTATGAGAATGCAGAAGGAAAGGGCAGTGTTACAGCAGAAAAACTATTGATGAGCGTTGGACGCCGACCTGTGACGAAAGGTTTCGGACTCGAAAATCTGAATTTGGATAAAACCGGGCGTGGCGCTATCAAGGTCAATGAGAAGATGCAGACTTCGCTGTCCGGCGTTTATGTCTGCGGTGATCTGACAGGCTTTTCTTTGCTGGCTCATACGGCTGTCCGTGAGGCCGAGGTTGCCGTACATTCTATTTTGGGTAAGGAAGATGCTATGAGTTACCGGGCTATCCCCGGCGTTGTTTATACGAATCCTGAAATTGCAGGAGTCGGAGAAACGGAAGAATCGGCCTCAGCAAAAGGAATTACTTATAAGGTGGTGAAACTTCCGATGGCTTATTCCGGTCGTTTTGTGGCGGAGAATGAAGGCGTGAACGGAGTCTGCAAAGTACTGCTGGATGAACAGGAACGGATAATCGGAGCACATGTGCTGGGCAATCCTGCTTCGGAAATTATCACTCTTGCCGGTACTGCCATTGAGCTTGGACTGACTGCCGCCGCATGGAAGAAGATTGTTTTCCCTCATCCTACGGTAGGAGAGATTTTCCGGGAAGCATTATAAGATTGAGCATAAGCGGATAGCCGTGATATCCAAGATACGGAAGAATCTGAAGTAGCATGAAAGTTAATGTAGAAGGTTGATGAAGAAGTATTTGTTGTTTTTGGTTTTATCAGTTGCCCTGTTGCCCGCATCCGTATGGGGGCAGGCAAATCTTTCTCAGATTGATTCACTAATCAAAAGAATGCTTCCCGAAGCATCCGAAGTCGGCATATCCGTGTATGACCTGACAGCGAAGAAGTCATTATATACTTATCGTGATACGAAACTCTCCCGCCCGGCTTCTACCATGAAGCTGCTCACGGCTATTACGGCCCTCTCCCGCCCCGATGCGGACAATCCTTTCCGTACGGAAGTCTGGCACGACGGGGTGATAGAGCATGATACGCTGCAAGGCAACTTGTATGTTGTCGGTGGATTCGATCCGGAATTTGACAGTTTGATGATGGATTCATTGATCGAAGAAGTAATCACCTTCCCTTTTTCGGTGATCAACGGACAGGTGTATGGCGATGTTTCGATGAAAGATTCCCTTTATTGGGGGCACGGATGGGCATGGGATGATACTCCGGAGGCTTATCAGCCTTATATGTCTCCGTTGATGTTTTGTAAGGGTGCTGTGGAAGTGACGGTGGTTCCCGGCTCTCTACAAGGAGATACGGCAAGCGTTTCCTGCAAGCCTGTGTCTTCTTATTATACCCTGACGAACCGGACAAAGACACGTACTCCTTCTGCCGGAAAATATTCGTTATCGAGAGACTGGTTGACCAATGGGAATAATCTGATCGTAACAGGCAATGTTCCTACGTTTAGAAAGGATTTGATAAATGTCTATGATTCAGGGAGTTTCTTTATGCACGCTTTTCTGGAACGCCTTCGTGCCAAAGGAATCGTAGTTCCCCAATCGTACGGTTTTGCTGAATTACCTTCCGATGGAGCAGAGCAGATGGCTCGCTGGGAGACTCCGGTGCAGAAGGTCTTGAATCAGTTGATGAAGGAAAGTGATAATCTGAATGCGGAAGCAATGCTTTGCCGGATTGCGTCACAAGCTACAGGGAAGAAACGTGTGACGGCAGAAGATGGCATTGTTGAGATTATGAAACTGGTTCGTAACCTCGGGCACGATCCGAAAGACTATAAGATCGCGGATGGTTGCGGATTGTCTAATTATAATTACCTGTCTCCTGCCCTGTTGGTCGATTTTCTGAAATATGCCTATTCACAGTCCGATGTTTTTCAGAAGCTGTATAAGTCGCTTCCTGTTGCCGGAATAGACGGAACGCTGAAAAACAGAATGAAGAATACTTCCGCATTCAGAAATGTCCATGCAAAGACCGGTTCGTTTACGGCTATCAATGCTCTTGCCGGTTATCTGAAGATGAAGAACGGACATACCTTGGCTTTTGCCATTATGAATCAGAATGTGCTTTCGGCTGCCAAGGCGAGGGCGTTTCAGGATAAGGTTTGTGAGGTGATTATCGGACATTGAATGGGGTGTTAAATAGATTATTAAAGGGTTGCTGAATCCGTTGTGGATGGAAATAGTAACTATCTGCTGAAAAAAAGTACTCTTTTATTTGAACGTTTGCTTTGCTTGTGTGTATGCTTTGTCAGAACGGTTCTAATTAAGCAATGTTGAATTTAATAAAAGAGTGAATAATGAAAACTATCAAATATCTGTTGATTATCCTGTTTTGTTCTTGTGCTACACTGTCGTATTCGCAAGTTGAATCTACCTATTATGACGCTGAGTTGTCTCCTGACACTATTGAAACGGTTGTCAATTCCTTGCGTGAGCAGGTAGATCAATTCAAGCAAAAAGTAAAGGAGAACCCTAAAGACGAAAAAGCATGGATGCAATATGCGGGAAGACTTCAGACACTTAAAGGAATATCCTTATTGCTACCGGTGAAGCCATCTGTCACCCCTACTGTTGGTACAAATATACAGAAAGAATTTGATGAAATGATGGCAGAAATGAAGCAAAGCATACCTAATACCGCTACGTATGAAGTGATGCGGAACATGAACATTAAACCGGGTGAAAAAAGGATGCCATTCGAAGAAATTATAGACAAATGGCCTGATGCCATTTTGCATTATCCTACTTATATGGCTGTGTCATTGAGAGATGAGAAACGGCTGAAAGATATATGTGTACGTTGGTATCAATCCGGTGAGTTCCCTGCACAACTACTCAATTTTGCCTATAATGAACTGGCTTCGGCAGACAAAGATGCTATCATCTTCATGGGTGGATGCTTGGATTTGTATGGAGTGAAAGTACTTCAGAATGCGAAAGATGTGTTTAAAGATAAAAAGATTATTATGTATGCTTTCTTGTCCGACTTCATGTATATGGATAAACTAACCGAAGAATTGGGTATCCCCAAATATAAAGAAGAAAAGGATACGATTGGATATTCTTCTCCCCAGGACTTTATGAAAACGTATTCAAAGAAGATAAAGAGGCAGGTAGATCACATTATCCAGCATACAAATCGTCCCGTTTATTTTACTATTACGATGGATGAACTTTCTAAAAGCGTGTTTAAGGATAGTTTGCATTCCGAAGGATTGTTGATGAAATATTCTCCTAAATCTTATGATAATCTGGCTGTTATGCGGCGGAATTTTGAGAATGTATATTTAATGGACCACTTGCGTGAGACTTTTTATCCGGAGACACTGGCGACTACAGCTTTTGATCCCCAATTGACTGAAGCATTGAATCTTTATTATGTACCTGCTTTTAAAGCTCTGTTGCAGTTTTATAAAGAGTCAGGCGACTTGAATCATTATGATAAATTATACTCATTGCTGAAATCTGTTATTGACAATGCGAAATCTTGTAGTAAGAAGGTACGTGAACAATATCAGAAAAGTATCAATCTCCAATAAATTCAAGGAAGCATGAAACAAGCTATTTACCTATTACTCTTTTTTGTGGGACTTGGGCACACCCTATCTGCTCAGGAACAGAAAACAGAACCTTTGGAAGTTCGGCTTTTGGACGATTTCTTGCCTGTGGACATCCATTGGTATCAAGCGCAGAAGGATGCCTGGCATGCCGAGGTAAAGAAAGACAAAAAGAATGAGAAGGCATGGGAGAACTATTGGTATGCCTGCAATGCCGAATATCAGGAAGCAAAGTTTATGTGGTGGAAGGATTCGCTGCGAGTACAGAAACTGCAGAAGGAACAGCATATAATCGTGAAGAAAATGAAGAAATGCATCCCTGGTACGCGGACTTACTATCGGCATTTGCTGGAATTGGAAACCGATGAGGAAAAACGAGAATTGATTCAACAAAAAATACTTACTGTCAAGCGTACCAGTGAACGTGATTATATCTATGATTTGACCTACTATCATCATCAAAAGGATATGGACAAGATAAAGGATCTTTCTCGCGAATGGTATGATAGCGGATTGTTTTCCAATTCTTTTCTGTTTTACTTTTATAATGAGTGCTCTGGTTTAAAAAAAGGTGCAATACTTGTCTCTGACTTAAATCTTGGTACCTATTACCGCTATCTGTTGCAATATGGTATCGGGCTCTTTAAGGATGTGAAGGTAGTTGATGTTGCCGACTTGATGAATCCCACTCCGGGAAGTAAGTTATGGCAGGAAATGGGAGTAGATGTGCAAACCCTTCCGGATGCAAAGGCGGTAAGATGTCCCGGATTGTGGTATTTTGCAGAAAAACAGAAACGGCCAGTGTATTATACGCATTTTTTCTACCGCAGAGATTTGCTGGAGGAGTTGAAAGACAGCCTCTATTCAGAAGGACTGGTATTCAGGTATTCGTCTAAGCCATACAATAATCTGGCAGCTATGAGAAAAAATTTTGAACAGAATTATCTATTGGATTATTTGCGTCAGCCATTAATCGAGGATCAGTCTTATTTTTCGAGTGGTATTCATATTCTTGGTAATTATATCATCGCTTTCTCTCCTTTATTGCGATTTTATCAGATGAGTGGTGATAAAAACCAATACATAAGATTAAAGAGCTTATTGCAAAGTATTCTTGATTACTCGACTACTCCGAGGAGGATAGCAAATGTGGAGATGAATAAATATATAAAGTTGATGGACGCGATTTTTACCTATATGGATGAGATGAACGAGAAAGGTGAAATCACCGTGCGAAAAAAGGATACGAGAAAAGAATACCAGAAACTAATAGATGGAGTGGACTATGATGCTATTCAATTCTTTGACATGCACTGAAACAGACGAACAGCTAATGGAACGCTTTGCATTCAGGAACAGTGAGAAAGCATTCGAAGAGCTTTACTGCCGTTATGCTCCCCGGTTTAAAGGTTTCTTTATGCGGATGCTGTCGGCAGACGGAGCGTTGGCGGATGATTTTCTGCAAGAGTTGTTTCTTCGCGTCTATGAGGCAAGAGGCAGTTATCAGCATGGAAAACAGTTCTCTACATGGGCGTTTGCGATGGCGTATAATCTTTGCAAAAATGAGTACCGCCATCGTGATATAGTAGACGAGTATCGTTTACAACAATCATATACCAATGAAGAAGATAGCTATTCCTCGCTTGAGTTTGAAGCGGCACATGATCGTCAGGTTTTCGACCGGCAGTTGAAGAAAGTACTTGCAGGGTTGACAGATGAACAACGGGCAGCATATACGCTGCGCTATGAAGAAGAGCTTCCGGTACAGGAGATTGCGCAAATCCTGTGTTGTCCGGAAGGTACGGTAAAGTCTCGCTTATATTATACTTTGAAAGTATTGCAGCGTTCTTTATCAGATTATAACCCCCCAAAATAGATGAATATGAAAAGTGATGATTTAGAAAGACTGGAAGAGTCTCAGGAAATGCAACAGTTGATTCATGCTGCTAAAGAGCAATATGAGCAGGAAAAGTCAGTTCACCCTCCTGTTGCTTATGCTACTTTTGCCCAGAATCTCAGAGAGAGACAGAAGGACGGAAAGATGAAAACGAAGCAGGAATCGCCCGAAAGGGAAACTTTTGAAGTGAAAGGTGGAAAACGCTCGGGAATTTCTCCCTGGTGGCTGGTGGCCGCGTGTTTGTTGGGTGGAATAATAGGCTATGGGATTTCGACTACTTCAGACAGGCAGGAAGCTGGTTTGGAAAAGCTCGCTATAGCAGATACGGTGATTGTCGTACGTGAACGGGTGGATACTGTCTATCGGGAGGTGAAAGTTCCGTCTCAGCCTTTGATAGCTTCACGGTCAACGGTAAAGTCCAAAAGTACGGGTCTTCTGAAGGAACATGTTAAGCAGAGTAGGAAAGCTGTGCAGAAAGCGGAACCTGCTTTTATCTCTATTGAGTTCTTGCAACAGCAACAAAATCTGCCGGACCCGAATAGTGAGTGTTATGCTGCAAACGGGATGACTGTTGCAGAAGGTAATTATCCGTTCCATTTATTGGCGACAGTTCCATGTAAGTAGCACTTTGTTGTTGCGGATGCCAGCTTACGTATTTGTTTTTACCTGTAACGAATCAATGACTTGGTAGTCTTGCTCAATGACAAAGTTTATAGGAACAGACATACGGACTGCTACAGGACGCCCCAGTTGCATACCTGACTTCCATCGTGGCATGGATTCGATGATGCGTAATGCTTCTTTATCCAAGCTGGCAGATACGCTTTTGGTAACTTTTGCATCGCTGACATATCCGTTTACGTCGATGGTGAACTCTACGGTGACTTGTCCCTCTTCTCCTGCCTGAAAAGCTTCTTCCGGGTATTGTATGTTTTTCTTGATAAATTCATCGAACCCGCTTAATCCTCCCGGGAAGTCGGGACCGTTGATTATAAAATTAATCATCGTTTGCTCAGGCATATCTTCGGGCTTAACCTTGATGATTTGCTTTTTCTGAATAAATATATTATTAATTTGAAAAGTATCCGGCTTCATTCGCACAAGAAGTTCCGATGGAAAATCTTTATCCAATTGTATCAGCACATCTTTCATACCTATATGTGAGAAATGGAGCGTTTCTTTATGTTTGGCCTCTACAGAAAAGTCTCCATTCATGTCCGAGGAAGTATATCTACCGGTTCCCGGAATATAGACGCTTACAGCACGCATAGGTTCTCCCTGCAAATTGGTCACCTTCCCTTTGAACTGTTGCAGTTCCCTTTTTTGCGAAAAAACATCGTTTGTATTTGCAACGCAAATACAAACGATGAATGATAGTATGAACGACAGACGTTTCATGCCTTATCTGGCATATTCCGCCCAATTCGTATTCTTCATATCCCCGCTCTTGGCCAGTTCGGCGTGCATACCGAGTGCGGCCTGGATAGCGTGTGGAGTCTGCGCTCTGCCACCGGCCAGTTTGAGATAATCCCAGAGAAGCTGTTTATAGTCGGGATGCGCACAGTTTTCGATGATGGCTTGTGCACGTTCCTTCGGGCTCTTGCCACGCAGGTCGGCTACACCTTGCTCGGTGATAATGATATTCACGGAGTGTTCGCTGTGGTCGAGGTGAGAAACCATCGGGACGATAGCACTGATCTTACCTTCTTTGGCAACAGACGGACAAGTGAAGATAGAGATATAAGCATTGCGGGTGAAGTCTCCCGAGCCACCGATACCGTTCATCATCTTCGTTCCACCGATATGAGTAGAGTTTACGTTACCGTACAAGTCCACTTCGATAGCTGTATTGATAGAGATAATGCCCAGTCGGCGAACCACTTCCGGATTGTTTGAGATTTCCGACGGGCGGAGAACCAGCTTGTCGCGGAAGAAATCCATATCGTTGTAAATACCTTCCAGACAGTCGTTGGTAACAGTCAGTGAGCAGGCGCTACCGAATTTGATGCGTCCTTCACGGATCAATCCGATCACGGAATTCTGGATAACCTCTGTGTACATTTCGAATGCAGGAATCGTCTTGTCACGTCCCAGTGCACCGAGCACGGCGTTAGCGATATTTCCTACGCCCGATTGCAGCGGAAGGAAAGTAGACGGAATGATGCCACGCTTCATGTCGGCAGCGAGGAAGTCGGCAACGTTCTGACCGATTTTGTCAGTCAACGGATCGGCATCGGCAAATGAGCGTGCTTCATCCGGCCAGTTGGTTTCCACTACGCCTACGATCTTTTTCGGGTCTACCTGAATATAAGGCAATCCGATGCGGTCACTCGGCTTGTAGATGGGGATTTCGCGGCGGTAAGGCGGGTCGAGCGGTTCGTACACGTCGTGCAGACCCATGCAGGATTTGCTGTGTGCGGCGTTCAACTCAACAATGATCTGGTCCGCCAGGCGGCAGATAGTCGGAGAAATACCACCGGCAGCAGTCAGATAAATCTTTCCGTCCGGAGTCACTTCGCAGGCTTCGATGATGGCTACGTTCACTTTGCCCATGAAGCCATAGCGCACTTCCTGTGCCATTTGCGACAGATGGATGTCGTTGTAGGCAATTTCACCGTTATTCACGGCTTTGCGGAAGTCGGAGTTGGTGGTATAAGGAGCGCGGTAGCGGATGGCCTTTGCGCGAGACATAACGCCGTCACAAGATTCTCCGGTAGAAGCACCTGTAAAAATTCCTACTTGAAATGGATTACCTTTGGCATGTTCCGCTTCTGCAATTTTTGCAAGTTCAGCTGTAACAGCCTTTGCAGTTCCGGCGGGAGTAAATCCGCTCAGACCGATGTTGTAGCCATGTTTGATCAGGCTTGCAGCTTCTGCTGCCGAAATACGATTGAATGACATAAATAGTATAATTTCGCGTTAAATGCGGTTGATATTTGTTGGTTAATACTTATCACTTAATACTTTCGCTGCAGGATTTCTCCCCAGATAATAGCGCGGCGAGCTTCTTCTACGGAATGGATGGAGAAATCTTCCTCGCCGGCGGGTTCCGGATGGTCATAGTGGGAACCTTGCTTCGTGTTTCGTTTATCTTGTGCGGAACTGTTTGCTATGGATGCAGCCACAGATACTTCTTCTTTTTTCTTTTTCTTTGGCGTTGGTTTGGGAGCCGGTTGTTCCATAGGTATCGGCTGGAGCAGTTCGTCCAAAGCCCTGCTGCCTCTCCCCCAGAATTCGGGTATGGGAGTAGCATCAGGATCTACTTCGACCGGAGACGGTGCAGGCGGGACGGGGCGTTTATTCTGAGCCTTTTTCGACTTGTTGTTCTTGCTCACCTCTTTGAATATTCCCACAAGAATGACACCTGCTATCAGGAGAAATTTCAAAAAATCTTCCATTCTGTTTCACTTCTAAATAGTTAATCTGCCAAAGTTACGTATTATATCTGGTTTGAGCTAACATTTTGTTATGAAAAAAGGGCAGCTTCACAGCTCCCCTTAATTTTTTTAACCTAAACCTTAACTATGAAAAAATCTAATGTTTCTGCGGACTTTAAATCCGCAACTGCTGATGACAACAAGAAGTTGTTTATCGAGACTTATGGCTGCCAGATGAACGTGGCGGACAGTGAGGTGATCGCTTCGGTGATGCAGATGGCAGGCTATTCGGTAGCCGAAACGCTGGAAGAGGCCGACGCAGTGTTTATGAATACCTGCTCTATCCGCGACAATGCGGAGCAGAAGATTCTGAACCGCCTGGAGTTTTTCCATTCGCTGAAGAAAAAGAAGAAGGCCCTGATTGTAGGCGTACTGGGCTGTATGGCGGAACGGGTGAAGGATGATCTGATTACGAACCATCATGTCGATCTGGTGGTCGGTCCGGATGCTTACCTGACGTTGCCCGAACTGATTGCCGCGGTAGAGGCCGGCGAGAAGGCGATCAACGTAGACCTTTCGACGACCGAGACTTATCGTGATGTGATTCCGTCGCGTATCTGCGGCAACCACATTTCCGGATTTGTATCCATCATGCGCGGATGCAATAACTTCTGCACCTACTGTATCGTGCCTTATACACGCGGACGCGAACGCAGCCGTGATGTGGAAAGTATTCTGAATGAAGTGGCCGACCTTGTTGCCAAAGGTTATAAGGAAGTTACCCTGTTGGGGCAGAATGTCAACTCTTACCGGTTTGAGAAGCCGACGGGCGAAGTGGTTACCTTCCCGATGCTGCTCCGTACGGTGGCCGAAGCTGCTCCGGGCGTGCGCATCCGTTTCACGACTTCCCATCCGAAGGATATGAGCGATGAAACGCTGGAAGTGATCGCCCAAGTGCCGAATGTGTGCAAGCATATCCACCTCCCTGTGCAGAGCGGCAGCTCCCGCATTTTGAAACTGATGAACCGCAAATATACCCGTGAGTGGTATCTGGACCGGGTAGCCGCTATCAAGCGTATCATTCCCGATTGCGGACTGACTACCGATATCTTCTCCGGTTTCCATTCCGAAACGGAAGAGGATCATCAGCTCTCACTCTCTCTGATGGAGGAATGTGGCTATGATGCCGCTTTTATGTTCAAATATTCCGAACGTCCGGGGACGTATGCGTCAAAGCATCTTGAAGATAATGTGCCCGAAGACGTGAAAGTTCGCCGTCTGAATGAGATTATCGCTTTGCAGAACCATTTGTCTGCGGAGTCCAATCAACGTTGCATCGGCAAGACGTATGAAGTGCTTGTAGAAGGCGTTTCCAAACGTTCGCGCGATCAGTTGTTCGGTCGTACGGAGCAGAATCGTGTGGTGGTGTTCGACAGAGGCACGCACCGTATCGGTGATTTTGTCAATGTGCGGGTGACGGAAGCCAGTTCGGCTACGCTGAAAGGAGAAGAAGTCTAGTATATCATTCTCTATTTGGGCAGGTATATATCTGCTATACAATATATAAAGAGGATGTCAAAACCCTTTTATGACTTTCATTTAGGCACGGATTTCACGGATTACACGGCTTTAATTTATTGAAACCGTGTTAATCCGTGAAATCCGTGCCTAAATAATATTATTTGGGGAGGGCGGAGAGTGGTTGTCAAACTACATCATCATGTGCCTGCGGATGGAGAACTTCACGATTGCCATTGCATTGATGGTGCTGAAAGGGATATCCATCGGGTCGTGATGAGCGTTGTAGCTTACCAGCTTGAGACATCCTTCCTTTTCCGAGCGGTTCACATATTTCACCGCCAGGTACTCGTCTCCTTCGATAGTAAACGAAACCAGATACATTTCGCCGTAAATAAGGTTGCTGAAACTGTTAATCTCTTTAAAGCCTACGATGTCTCCCGATTTCAGTATCGGATACATGCTGTCGCCACTGATGTAGACGGCTCCGTCACATAAGGGAATGCTTGGAATCTGTATCTTTCCTACCATATACTGTCGCTTGTTGGTGAGCAACGTTTTCAGGTTGGCGGCAGCTGTAATATCATATAGGGCAACGCTGCGGTCGTCCAACGCCTCTACTGTTTTAGGGTTGTGAATCATCTGGACCTCACCGCTTGCTAAATCGCTTTCGCAGAACTTGGCTTGATGTCTGGGCGTACCCTTCCCCACCAGCAGCCAATTGAGGTCTACGTCTCTCATTTTGTTGAGCAGCAGATGAAAGTCAATCCGGTTTCTGGCGCACCAGTTGGATAATGTTGCACGTGAAACACCTAAGTAACTGGCCAGTTCACTATCCTTTTTAAAGTTGAGCGCCTGCTTGGCACGCTTCACAATTCCCGAAACATCTAGAAATGTATCCATATTATTCTTGTTTTAAATTAGTGTAAAGATATTAGAACTTCTTATTCGTTCATTGATAGTCAGTTATGTGATTTTTTAGCGTTAATTTCCAAAACCGTTTGTTTTATGTAAGAAAACTGCTTTATCTTTGTAGCAGCAAACTTAGAAATATGTTTCAAAAATATAAATTAAAAATAGAATAACCATGAAAAACGGCAAAAAGTTTATGAAAGGTTGTAAAATGCCTCATCCACCCCCTTTCGGAAGATTCTGTATCGGATGAACACCAGTGATATTGAGTCGGTTTACAGCATCTATATATCCTGCATACAGGAGCTATAGATCCAATACGCTGGCCATATATCCCCAATATGCAGGAACTATATGTCCGATAATCACATAAACAAATATTTAAGCATGAAAACTTTAAAACGCAAAATCAATATGGAACCTTTAATGAATCAATCTCTGCACATTTGCGGGTGCTGCAAACGGGAGCTACCGCATGAGGCCTTTTATACAAATAAACGCACCGGGGCCCTTGACAATTATTGCAAGGAGTGTCGCAAGGCAAACACCCGCAAGCGTCGTGATTTGAGACGATGTACATCATTTGAAAACAAACCTGTTTCTTATCCGGTGATAACCGAGGTGAAAGATCCCGCTTTGCGGATGCTTCTTATTCTTCATGCCCGTCAGGTTGTGGCAGAAAGTATCTCACGGAAACAAGAAAAAGAAAAACTGAATACGCTATGGGAAGAATAAAACGGGGACTGGATTATTTCCCCATGAGCACCAGCTTTATGCACGATCGGATGGTGCGCCGAATTATGAGACGTGAAGGTGATTCTGCCTTTGCCACACTGGTGGAAACGCTGTCGTACATCTATGCCGGAAAGGGGTATTATATCTCTGTCGGTGACGAATTTTACGAGGAGCTTGTGGACAGCCTTTACAGTACGGAACTGGATGATGTGAAGCGTATCATCAGTCTGTCCGTGGAATATGGCTTGTTTGATGCCGGACTTTTCCGGCAATACAACATCCTGACTTCCGCCGACATCCAGCGGCAGTATCTTTTCATCACCAAGCGGCGTAGCAGTGCGCTGATAGAGCCGGAATACTGCCTGCTGGAATCGGAAGAAATCACCTCATACCGTTCGTCTCAGAGCGGTAAAAGTAGTACGGATGATTCTTTGGATAGCGAATGTGCGGAAGCGGTAAACGGTGATGCTGATCACAAGACCGCCTGTACGGTAACATCAAGCTCCGATTCTGTAACAATGGAGGATGAAATTGCAACATCGGGTACACAAAACAAAAGAAAACAAATAAAAATAAATCAAAACAAAGTAAACCACCTCTCTAACCCTCCTCAAGGAGGAGATGAAGGAGGAAAATATTTGAAAAGTAGAACGGCTGTAACACAGGAAGATATTGACTGTCTGCAACCGCCATGCGATGGTGTGCAACGTAACTTCCGGGGACTGACAGATAACCTGCGGCTTTACAAAGTTCCGCCTTCCGAGCAATATGCCATTATTCTTAAAAGTAACTTCGGAGCTATTGGAAACCCTGTTTGGAAGGGATTTAATACCATCCGGGGGAGCAATGGAAAGATCAGATTGCCTGGGCACTACCTGCTGAGTATAATTAATTAATTTATGAACGCACTTTGAAAAAATGATTAGGTCAGTCTGAATAATGCTCCTATCTTTGCAATGTCATTAAGCTTGAGGACAAAACTAAACGAAATTATTAACACAAAAAAACTATTACGATTATGGCAGTATTGTACAAGTCATTCCAGTCTGTTCTGGAAGACAAAAATCACAAAAAAATGTTTCATCCCCGTGTGATATACACGGCTAATATCAGCACTTCGCAGATCGCTAAAGAGATTGCCGCTTACTCGTCTCTCTCCCCGGGTGATGTGAAGAATACGCTTGATAACCTGGTGACTGTGATGGGGCAGCATCTACAAGCATCGGAAAGCGTGTCGCTTGACGGTTTCGGGACTTTCCGCATGGTGATGAAATCCAACGGTAAAGGGGTGGAGACTTCGGAAGAAGTGTCGGCTGCGCAAGCTTCTCTTACGGTCCGTTTCCTTCCCAACTTCACCAAGAACCCCGATCGGACTACCGCTACCCGTTCTTTGGTGACCGGTGCGAAGTGTGTGCGCTTCGACCGTACAGACACTCCGGCTTCCGGCAGTGGAAATACCAATAAGCCGGGTGGCGGCGATGGTGGCGAAGGAGATGGTGAGGAAGCACCGGACCCGACAGTATAACCTTCCGTCACAACACAAAATGTAAGAACGAACGACTAAACTAAATCGGAAACTTAACTAACTAGTAATCACTTATTCACATGAGAATTATCAATTTGATCGTGGTGCATTGTACCGCCACGCAGGGGAATCGTACGCTTTCTCCGGAGGCTTTGGACCTGATGCACCGCCGCCGCGGTTTCAACGGAACAGGCTATCACTACTACATCCGCAAAGACGGAACAGTGCATCTTACCCGCCCTGTCGAACGCATCGGTGCACACGCAAAAGGCTTCAATGAAGGCAGTATAGGAATCTGCTATGAAGGTGGTCTGGACTGCCGGGGACGCCCGGCAGACACCCGGACGCCGGAACAGCGTGCTGCGCTTCGGCTGCTGATTCATCAGCTGCTGGAGGTATTCCCCGGCTGCCGGGTGTGCGGGCATCGGGATCTCTCGCCGGACAGGAACGGTAATGGAGAGATAGAACCGGAAGAGTGGATGAAGGCGTGTCCGTGCTTTGATGCCGAGCAGGAATTTAAAGAATTAGCGGCAGAAGACACGGAAGAAACACAGAGTAAACTAAACTATTTAAAGAACGAGAAAGGAGGTAAATGATGGCAATGAAGAGATCTGTATGGGATATGATCCTGAAGGTGGTTATCGCGGTAGCGTCGGCTGTGGCAGGCGTATTGGGTGCTAATGCGATGAATCTGTAAGAGAAGTAATTAACGGGAACTCCCTGTCATGGGAATATGCGCGCTACTTTATCGGGCAGGGAGTTTCTTAGTATTGTGATTTTATTTAAGAAACTATTATATATCAAAGAATATGAAAAAAAGGCTACTATCAGTATTTGTTTTTCTGGCAATATTCAGTTTCAACTGTATAGGTCAGCAACAAATACCTATTAAAAATGTACCCAGTCCGGAAATAGCCGGTTTGGGAGAATATGGAAAAGTTCCAGTTAGTTTATATACGGGAGTTCCGGATATATCCGTGCCTATTTATGAATTGAAAGCTGGTAACTATTCGTTACCACTTGCTGCAAGTTATCATTTGGCTTCGGTAAAGCCTAATTCCCAGTCTGGTTGTCTTGGACTTGGATGGAATCTTATAGCAGGCGGCTATATTACACGTTCTGTTCGTGGAATGTATGATGAGAAATGTCAATCAAATGGATATGCTCCGGGTTATTATGCACATGCTTCTAAATTGAAAAATATCAGTAATGAACAGTTTAAAGCAGAAACGATGCATATACAAAGCACGGAAAATGATTATTATGAATTAACTGCTGACGAATTTTCGTTTAGTGTTTGTGGTTATTCTGGAAATTTCTACTATGCCGGTAATGGAGAGTGGAATGTTGTTTCTGATCAGGATATACGTGTGGAATTTAATCCTGTTGATGGGGAAGGCTTTCTTAGTTTGTCGGAAGTCGGAAAACGTCTTGATGTAAGTAGATGGGGAGCAAGCACAAGAAACAATCGTTTTTTCAATAAATTTACGCTGATTACTCCTGATGGATGCAGGTATGAATTTGGTGGAATCAACGCTACTGAATATAGTATTCCTTATTATGCCCGCTATAACAGTGATTTAATAGCTACTACCTGGAGGTTGTCCAAAATAACAACCGTAGACAAGCGGGTAATAGAATTCAGTTATGACACTTCAGCTATCATGTGTGATCTTCGTTATGTACCCCAACAGAAAGTGGTGACCAACATACCATGTACTTATAGTGGTATACAAAGTGGGCGTTCAGGGATGACTGGGTATCTGCTTTTCCCAGTTAATTTAAAGACTATAAAAACACCTAACGAGATATTGGAATTCAATTATTACAATGAATACGGATATGGAGATAAGTTTGTTGATAGTTATTTGGCATGGAAAGACAATGCAAATTATGACCGTCAGGATATAGATAACATGAATTTTGAAGACCCGGCTAATCAATTTACTCTGTTTTTAGGAAACCAAATTGATAATACTGATCAGGCAACATTGCGTCAATCGATTAAATCAAAACTACAACATAAAATTCTTCATTGTATTTATGTGAAAGGAAAGAACTCCAAGGCTTTGAAAACTATATATTTTGACTATGCAAGGAATAATCGTACTAAATTGTCTTTAATTACGGAATGTTCAGGGAATCCGGATTTGATCCCTAACTATGTATGGCACCCACATGGATTTTATTTTCTTACTTGGTATAATATACCTGAGAATTTGACCGGAGGTCGCGTACCTGAATATCGTTTTCTTTATAATTCGGAAAAACGTATGCCAAATGATTATGTACGCCCGATTGCCGATTCGTGGGGATATTATACAGGAGGAAGTGTTGCTTTTGCCGAGATACCTAATTTTTCTCAGACTTATAGTAGTTTGCAATATACTTTGGCAGAGGTCTTGACGGAAGTCATTTATCCAACAGGTGGAAAAAGCCGTTTTGAATATGAATTGAACAACTATTCAAAAGTGGTAGCTCCTTCTTTGATGTCATTAACAGACAAAAGTGGTACTGCAGGCGGTTTGCGTATTCGGCGTATTACCAATCTGGATAATGAAGATAATGTACTCGGTGCCAAGCAATATTACTATTCGAATACTCGTGACCGATTTGGAAAAAGTAGTGGAATATTGAAAAGTCTTCCTGTTAATGAGATGGTGTATACTCTTAAGGATGGAGATAAGGAGCCTGATCCTAAGAATGCAATATCGTTATATCTCAAATCAAAGGGAGGTTTTTTCCCATCAGTTACTAATCTGAATATACCGGATGTAGGTTATTCTTGTGTAATTGAAGAAGCGTTCGACAAAGATAATAAGTCGCAAGGTTATATTGTGCGTCATTACTCTAACTATAATGAGGATATTTATGGTAATACTCATTATGACGAGCTTGCTTTTTATTCTATGTTTGAAGGGAACTCTTATACAATGCCATTTAGCAGTCGTTCTATGGAGAGAGGAAAGTTGTTGTCTGAAGAATACTATGATGTCAATGATCGTTTGCGAAAGAAGGTGAATTACCGATACAAAGAGGTAACTCCAGGCTCATTTGTAACAGCTGATCAAATGGTGTTGTTCTTTTGTACAGATTTAGACAATTTCATGCTAGGAAAAGTGGGGACTTTAACTCGTACATATACACATGCTTATCTGACCGACTCTGTTATAGAAACTCTTTATCCTCAATCGGGAAATACGGCATTTGTTATAGAAAAGGCGTATCAATATAATAAGTATAAGCAGTTAAGCCAAATAGCCGGTAGAAACAGCGATGGAAAAAGTACTCTGACAGAATATGTTTATGCTGCAACTTTACCGGAATATAAATGGATGGAAGAAGCACATATACTATCTCCGGTTTCTAGTAAAAAAGAACAGACAGGCGGCTCTTATTTAAAAGAGGTATATCAGTATATGGGTCCTATACCTTATATAAAGCAGATTAGTACAGATAGAGATGGTTATGTGCATAAACATTACACTGTGCAGGCTGTGGATGGTTATGGGAATCCTATATATCTTCACGAAGAGTCAACGCCCGTTGTATTGATATGGGGAGCTGAAGGTCAACGGTTAATATCACGGATAGAAAATGCCACTCTTAATCAAGTGGAAGAAGCATTGGGAATGAATGTGAAGGATTTCTCTTCATCCGATATCTCTGCAACTAATTTGCTAAAAATAGAAAATATCAGGCATAAGATATCCGGAACGCATTTCTATATTTACAAATATACAAATGAGTTGCGTTTGGTCTCAGAAACAAAGCCTAATGGAATCACTGTGTTTTATAAATATGATTTTCTGGGTCGCCTGACAGAGAATTATATTATGGAATTTAAAGATGGAGATTATCAAAAACGGATATTAAATATATATGATTACAATTATTATTATGGCTCCAAGATTGAAAGTGGAGAAGTAGCCATAGAGAAAGGAGGACAACTATGAAATTGCATAAAATAATATTACTTCTAATTTTGCTATCAGGATTTTCGATAGAAATACCTGCGCAGAATTCTTTGCAGAATGAGATAGGTAAGCTCGAATATGACACGTTGAAGAGGGATATGGTTAAAACAAAACATCTGGACCATATAAACATTTCTGATACATCGTCAGTGAGTTGCGCAAACTACTTGTTTCGTGTGAAAGAACCATTATATATTTCTTTTAAGTCTAATTATTTCACTATGGGAATGGAAATGGAGAAAGTTCCGGGACAATTGGAATGTCAATTAAAAATAACAGATGATAATTTGCTCACTAATCAGGTGTATTATCAGAATGCGAAAAGTGTTGATCCGGATTCTTTATCATCAGTGAGTTTCACTGATACTCTTTTGTTATTTGCCGGTACATATTGTTTGACATCGACTGTAATAGAAAAGAACAAAGATATTCTTGTTCCTGATGATAATGGTGTGAATGCTGCAAGTGTATTGAAAACTAATACTTTTGATCTTAAACCGATCGACCCGCATGAACCAATAAAGCCTTTTCCGCCGATTGATCCTTTTCCGCCAATAGACCCGGTCTTGCCGATGGACTCAATTCGACCACTTCCTTTATTTTATATCATGACTCTGTCAATAGAGACAAAAGGACTTGCTCCGGAAGAACAGCCGATGCCGGCTATTCCTTTTCCTGCAATAAATTGGGGAAATGAACTATTGCCCGAACGTTTTGGAAAAAATGCTGTTTCTGTTTTCAAAAGTAGGACAGGAAATAAGGAAGAAGGTATGCTTGTGGTTAATTACTATGATGGGCTGGGGCGTTCGGAAGAAACAGTACAACAAGGTATGAGTCCCAGTTATAAAGATTTGGTAACCCTACAAGAATATGATGGGTGGGGGCGTAAAGCCAACACATGGTTGCCGGCTGTAACGACGCAAAATACAGGTGATTTCATATCTGTAGCTTCTTGTGGAGAATTGGCACACAATACTTATGGAGGAGATGCTTACCCGTATTTAACCTTTACCTACGAAAATTCTCCTTTGGAAAAAGTAATTAAACAGCATAATCCGGGGAGAGTATGGCGTGAAAATGGCAGATCATTGAAAATAGATGAGTACGTTAATATCGCCGGTAATGATACTTTAGGTTGTTTCGGTTTTCAATTGATCAATGGGGCAAGAGAAGCATTAAATATTAGTGTAAGTAAACAGTATGAAAATGGAAGCTTGCTTGTTACACGCTCAGAGGATGAAGATGGAGTCACTTTGTTTGAATTTAAAGATCGTTTGGAAAGAACCGTTTTGGAACGTCGTATAGAATCAAGACTGAAAGGGGATAAGCAATTGTCGGATACTTACTATATTTATGATGATTTGGGAAAACTCTGTGCTGTTCTTCCTCCTTCATTGTCCGATCAGTTGAGTGTAGGTAATATTCCTGCAGAAAGACTCGATATGTATGGATATTTATATAAATATGATGTGGCGGGAAACCTCATGGCTAAAAAGCTTCCAGGAATTTCATGGGAATACTATGTCTATAATGTAAACAACAATCTTATATTTAGCCAGAATGGCGAGGAACGTAAAAGAGGAGAATGGAAATTTAGTATTCCGGATGCATTCGGTCGTGTATGCTTGCAGGGAGTATGTAAAGTTGCGATTGATCCGTTTGATAATCCTTATTTAAAACCTATTTTTAGTGGATTGTCGAATTGGTATGTTTGTCAATACGTAGGAAGTACTGAATATGGGGGGTACCAGTTCAGTGGAAGTCTTATGGCAGGATTAGTGGGGCCGAAACCATTAGTTCAGGTAATCAATTATTATGATAACTATGACTTTATGTATCGGACAGATCTTTCGGCAAGAGATGAATTTAGATATACCCATGAAGAAGGTTTTGCCGCTACGTCATCCAGTGCTAAAGGAATGTTGACAGGAATAGCTAAGTTGCATACGGATGCATACGATCAGTATCGTAATGGTGAATATGGAGAGGATTCTCCCTACAATTACTCAGTGATGTATTATGATGATCGTGGTCGCCTTTCTCAAACTGTTTCTGACAACCATTTAGGTGGTATGGACCGTGATTTCTTTTCCTATGATTTTAATGGGAACGCTTTGCGGCATTTACACCGTCAGACTGGGGAGGGAAATGAAATTTTGAGTGACAGTTATACCTATGAGTATGATCACGCCGAACGTCTTGTAAAGGCGCTGCATCGTTTGGGAGATGCTCAGGAAGTGATTCTTATTGACAATGTGTATGATGATTTGGGACGCTTATCCCGGAAGACGTTCCATAACGGTCTGTTGAATACGTCTTATTCGTATAATATTCGTAGTTGGCTAACTGGTATCACTGGTTCATCTTTTGAGCAAGTATTGCATTATACGGACGGAACGGGTATTCCATATTACAATGGTAATATCAGCAGTATGGTTTGGAAATCGGGTGAAGATGATATAATGAGAGGCTACCACTTTACTTATGATAATTTGAATCGTTTGACGAATGCGGTGTATGGAGAAGGCAGTGTTCTCGTTCAAAATCAGAATCGCTTCAATGAACAAGTAACCGGATACGATAAGATGAGTAATATTTTAGGGATCAAACGTTCCGGACAGACTTCATCTACCGGATACGGCTTGATAGATGATCTGGCAATGTCCTATAATGGGAACCAACTAAAATCAGTATCAGATAGGGCTACAAATTCTGTTTACGGCAATGGCTTTGATTTCAAAGACGGAGTAAACAAAGAAGCTGAATATGAATATGATGAAAATGGTAATATGACGAAAGATTTGAACAAGAAAATATTGAATATCCAATATAATTGTTTAAATTTACCGAGTCGTATAGAATTTGAAAACGGTCATGTCATTTCTTATCTTTATGATGCTGATGGAATAAAACTTCGTACGACGCATATCATAGGGAGTGATACTACAGTAACTGATTATTGCGGCAATGTGATCTATGAAAATGGAATCCCTGTCAAGTTGCTTACAGAAGCTGGCTATGTTACACTGGCCGATTCTAAGTATCACTATTTTGTCCAGGATCATTTGGGTAATAACCGTGTGGTTGTAGACCAGAGTGGTAATGTTGAAGAAGTGAACCATTATTATCCGTTTGGCGGTCTGCTATCAAGTTCGGTAAGTAATGCTGTGCAGCCTTATAAGTATAACGGTAAGGAGCTGGATAGGAAGAATGGTCTTGATTGGTATGATTATGGGGCGCGTATGTATGATGCAGCGCTTGGTAGATGGCATGCGGTTGATCC